>Ga0310690_10000871_pt1 | contig 59033 bp, 46 predicted proteins | sample AusTroGonzalo_MG_2_FD_207661 | JGI IMG/M metagenome (GOLD analysis project Ga0310690, IMG submission 207661) | Bovine rumen microbial communities from tropical cattle in Woodstock, Queensland, Australia - Gonzalo_04 (v2) (version 2) | ecosystem: Host-associated > Mammals > Digestive system >... | reverse complement strand
TCTTTTTTACCAATAACTAAAAACCTAAAACTATAAATATTACTACTAACCTAAAACAATCTATTAACCTTTTGACGATGCAAAGGTACGACGATTTTCGTAACCCCACAAGTATTTCTAAAGAATTTAGTGTAATAATGGCACTATTCTTGATTTAAATCAAGCCGTGTGTTCGCAAACAACAAATTTTTTCGATGTAAATCATACAATGTTCAATTCTTTTTCGTACCTTTGCACAACAATGAGAGTACTGATAGTGAATACAAGCGAACGGGCGGGTGGGGCAGCTGTAGCTGCCAGCCGCTTGATGCATGCATTAAATAATTATGGTGTCAAGGCCAAAATGCTGGTGCGTGACAAGTCAACTGATGAGATTACGGTGGTGGGACTGAAAGGACTGCGCCAGAAATGGCATTTTCTTTGGGAGCGTCTGGTTATCTTCATGCACTTGCACTTCAACCGTGAACGGCTTTTTGAGCTTGATATAGCCAATGCTGGTACTGACATCACAAAGTTACCTGAGTTTCAAGAGGCTGATATCATCCATCTTCATTGGATCAATCAAGGTATGCTGTCGCTATCCGACATCCGAAAGATCCTGAAATCAGGCAAGCCGGTCATCTGGACTATGCATGACATCTGGCCTGCCACGTCAATCTGTCACCTGACGTTGGGTTGTAGTAACTTCCGTACGGGTTGCCACAACTGTAAATACCTGCCTGGTGGAGGTGGTAAACGTGACCTCTCGGCCCGCGTATGGAAACGTAAGCAAGCACTGTTGGACAATGGGAGTATCACCTTTGTGGCGTGCAGTAAATGGCTGGAGCAGGAGGTGAAGAGCAGTGCGTTGCTGCGTGGTCAGACCATCGTGAGCATTCCTAATCCTATTGATGTGAATGTGTTCTGCCCTGGCAGTCGTGAGGGAGCTTGTCAGGCTGAGGGGCTGCCCAGCGACAAACGGCTTATCCTTTTCGTTTGTCAACGTGTTACCAACCCCAACAAGGGTATGCAGTATCTCATTGATGCCTGTAAGCAGCTGGCTGCCGAAAAACCGGAGATGAAAGAGAATACTGGTGTGGTCATCTTGGGCAGTCATGCCGAGGAGGTGGCTGGCGAATTGCCGTTCCCAACCTATCCGTTGGGTTATGTCACAGACCGTCAGCGTATTGTTCGTATCTATCGTGCTGCCAATATGTTTGTACTGCCTTCGCTCAGCGAGAACCTGCCAAACACTATTATGGAGGCGATGGCTTGTGGTGTGCCCTGTCTGGGTTTCCGGGTGGGAGGCATACCCGAAGAGATTGACCATAAGAAGAATGGTTATGTTGCAGACTATTGTTCGGTGGATGATTTGGCTCATGGCATCGATTGGATCCTTAACGAGGCCGACGCCCAGGCCCTGTCGGCAGAGGCTGTTAAGAAAGTTCACCATCATTATGCTACACAGCAGGTGATGGTACGTTATATCGAAGTCTACCAAGAGGCTTTGGCCCAGAAACACTTGAAGATATGATACGATTTACGGTTGTCACCATCACATATAATGCGGAGGCGGTGCTGCAGCGTACCCTTCGGAGTGTACAGCGCCAGACCTATGGTGGATTGGAGCATTTGATTATTGACGGAGCGTCGAAAGACGGTACCCTCCAGATGGCTGAGGACTATAAACGTCTCTCCGACCAGTCGGAACTGGGGCATAAGGTCATCATCAAGTCGGAGCCAGACAAGGGTATCTATGATGCGATGAATAAAGGTCTGGCTCAGGCTTCGGGTGACTACATTGTCTATATGAATGCGGGTGACTGTTTTCCGCAGGACGATACGTTAGAACAGGTGGTGCATCGTTGCCGGTTGACGGAGAGACCCTCTGACGAGTTGCCTGCCGTACTCTATGGATTGACGGATATTGTTGATGGTAAAGGCAATTTCCTGTATCATCGTCGTCTGCAGCCGCCAGCACAGTTGTCATGGCAGTCATTCCGTCAGGGCATGTTGGTATGTCACCAAGCCTTTTATGCCCGTACCGATATAGCCAAGAACCTGCAATATGACACTCGCTATCGTTTCTCTGCTGATGTGGACTGGTGTATCCGGGTGATGCGTGAGGCTGACCGTATGAACCTCCCGTTAGTGCCTGTCGGCATTGTCACAGCTAATTATCTCGAAGAGGGACAGACTACAAAGAATCATCGTGCCTCGCTCTTCGAGCGTTTCCGTGTTATGTCCCATCACTACGGCTTTTTCCAGACCGTCGTCCTCCACTTCACGTTCCTGTTCCGTTAAGCCCTTAATGCAGTAGTCTTGTTTTTCTTATGCGTTTCAGCCTTTTCAAACAAAAAGGGGGGCTGATGGCCCCCCTTTTTATAATGATGATGTTGTGATGTTACTTTTCATTTGGCTCGATGGCCTTCCAGATGCCAGCTGCGAGAGCAGCACCGACGAAGGGGCCAACGATGAATATCCATAGGTTGGTGAGAGCCGTTCCGCTTTGGAAGATGGCGGGAGCCAGGCTGCGGGCAGGATTGACGGAAGTGCCCGTATAACGGATGCAAACCAGGTGGACGAGGACGAGCGAGAGACCGATGGCGAGACCTGCGAAGTTGTTGGTGGCGCCGTTGGTCTTGGAGGTGGCTCCTAACACAACGAGTACGAAGACGCAGGTGAACACAATCTCAGCGATGAGACCACCAGCCCATGTGACACCATTCTGCAGGTCGTTGGCACCTGTGCCGTCAAGACCCGCCACATTGCTGGTGAGGGCATAGAGAATGGCAGAACCGATGAAGGCACCCACAATCTGTCCACAGATATAACCAACAGCATCCTTGCCACTGATACGCCCTGAGAGCAGGCATCCCAGCGTGATGGCAGGGTTGATGTGGCAACCAGAGATGCCTCCGATAGTGTAGGCCATAGCGACGACGGCCAGACCGAACGCGAAGGCGGTACCAATGACACTAGCAGCATTTGCGACCGTAGAACAGTCGGATGTGCAATTCAAACTTACGGCGATGCCGCATCCCATTAAAACAAGCACCATAGTGCCTACTGCTTCTGCAAAATACTTTTTCATAATCAATTGGATTTAAAATTCCCTGCAAAGATAATAAAAATTTTTTATCTGCAAGTAAAAGAACCGAAATATATCTTGGTTAAGTCACAGAAAATGTGTAACTTTGCACACAGAAACGATAATTATTAAGACAATGGAATTACAGAAAGCAATGGATAGCGAAAATGTAATACAGGCACTGCTGGCAGCCTATGGCGGCGAAGAGCGGTTGATGAGCGAATTGCTGCAAAGGGAAAAGGGATGTAAGAACCCCGTTGGCGAAGAGCAACTGAGACGGTTGGGCGACCATCTGCACGAGATAGCCCCTGTGGCTCCGATGACGATAGCACCGCAACTGACAGAGGTTCGTCCGCAGTCGTTGGAATGTGATGTGGTGCGTTTCCAGAACAATAAAGAAAAATGGGTGGCACTGGTAGGATTACTGAATGGTTATCCATATGAGATCTTCACGGGTCTGCAAGACGACGATGAGGGTATCGTATTGCCGAAGTCAGTGACGAAGGGAAAGATTGTGAAGCAGATGAATGCTGACGGCACCAAACGTTATGACTTCCAGTTTGAGAATACCCGCGGCTATAAGATTACTGTAGAGGGACTGTCGGAGAAGTTCAATCCTGAATATTGGAACTACGCCAAACTGATCAGTGGTGTATTACGTTACGGCATGCCTATAGAACATGTTATCAAGCTGGTGGCCTCGCTGCAGTTGCAGTCGGAGAGTATCAATACCTGGAAGAATGGCGTAGAGAGAGCCTTGAAGAAGTATCTGCCAGGCAACACCGACTTAGACGATAATGCCAATGATGAGGCTTGAGAAGAGCATCATTAGCCTGAACGATGTGAGGCTTTATGCCTTTCATGGCGTGCTGGAGCAAGAACGTAGGGTAGGGGCAGATTATTCGATCACTGTTCGTGTACATTATAATATAAGTAAGGCAATGGAGAGTGATGATGTGGCAGATACGCTGAACTATGCTACCCTCCTCGACATTGTGAAGTGCGAGATGGCGCAATCCTCAAATCTGCTGGAACATGTGGCAGGGCGTATAGGGCACACTATCATGGACCGTTTTCCGCAGACAGAGGCTGTGGAACTGACTGTTACCAAACTGAACCCTCCGATGGGGGGACTCTGTGCAGGTGCTGGCGTCACTCTACACTTAATAAATGATAAAACTCAAGTGTGATTGGAGCGTTTCTCGCAGAAAAAGCTTAATTTTGCAAGTGATATAGTTAGGTATGATAAGAAAAATCATTGTTCTTCTGTTTCTGACAATCATTGGTACGGTCTTCGTGATGGCTGCACCCAAGAAATTCACGCTGGTCATCGATGCTGGTCATGGTGGCAAGGATCCTGGCGCCAAAGGAAAATACTCCTATGAGAAAAACATTGCCCTGAAGGTGGCTTTGGCTTTTGGACGCTATGTGGAACAGAATTGTTCGGATGTGAAGGTTATCTATACTCGTAAGACTGATGTTTTCGTTACGTTACATGGACGTGCAGACATTGCTAATCGTAACAAGGCTGATATGTTTATTTCCATCCATGTAAATTCTGCTCCTGGTAGCAAAACAGCAAAAGGTTTAGAGACCTATACGATGGGTATGCGTCGCAGCGATGAGAAGTTGAGTGCCGCTATGCGTGAGAACGAGGTGGTGCTGATTGAGGATAACTATAAACAGCATTATTCTGGCTTTGACCCACGCTCGCCAGAAAGTTACATCATCTTTGAGATGATTAATGACAAGAACATGCTGGAGAGCGTAGAACTGGCTAAAAAGATTCAGAAGAATGTGTGCCGAACAGCTAATCGTACTAATAGGGGCGTCAAGCAGGATGCTTTTCTTGTGTTGCGTGAAACATCAATGCCTGCCTGTCTTATTGAGTTAGGCTATATCTCGACGGCATCAGAGGAGAATTACCTAAACAACGCTGCCAATCAGGATGCGTTGGCTCGTGGTATCTATCAGGCTTTCGTGGAATATAAGGCATCGAAGACAGGACAATCTGTTCCTGCACCACAACCAACTCCTGCTCCACAGCCTGCACCTCAGCCAGCTCCGACACCTGCGCCTGTATCTCAGCCAGCTCCAGAGCCAGTGCTTGTGTCGACACAACAGGATACAGTGGTAGAGGAGGTTGCCAAGACGACAGAACCAGTGGCCCAACAGCCAGTGGCTGAGCAGCCAAAGGAAGAACCAAAGGCTCAGCCTGCAGCTGTAGAATTGCCAGTGTTCAAAGTGCAGTTCATGGCCAGTGAACGAAAGCTGAAGGCCGGAGACAAGCAGTTCAAAGGTTTGAAAAATGTAAGCAGTTACAAGGATGGTGAGGTATGGAAGTACACAGTAGGTTCCACTAGTAACTATTCAGAGGCGAAGCAGTTGCGCAAGCAGGTGGCCAAGACTTTCCCCCAAGCTTTTATTGTGGCTTTCAAGAACGGAGTGCGTATGGACACGCAAGCTGCCGTTCGTGAGATTAACGGAAAATAATATCATTATCTAATTTAGAAAGAAGGAATATGCGTTTTTTTACGAAAGAAGTGAAAATAGCACTGGTAGCTATTGCCGGTATTGTGATTCTGTTTTTCGGTATGCAGTTTCTGAAAGGGTTGACGCTCTTTTCGACTGATGATAACTACTATGCCCGTTTCAGTGATGTGAGCGGACTGTCTGCATCGAGTCCCGTCTATGCCAACGGATATCGTGTTGGTGTGGTCGAACAGATTCAGTACGACTACTTGCGCCCTGACAACATTGTTGCTGTCATTGGATTGGACAATAAACTCAGTCTGCCTAAAGGTACTAAGGCCGAAATATCTAGTGACCTTCTGGGTAATGTGAAATTGGAACTGAAGTTTGGTCCTAATCCCATAGATCTGATGGAGAAAGGCGATACCATAGAAGGGGGTATGGCCAGCGGCCTGATGAGTAAGGCGGCAGATATGATTCCACAGATTGAGGTAATGTTGCCCAAACTGGATTCTATTCTAGCTTCATTGAACAGTCTGATGCAGGATCCTGCCATTAAGAACTCGCTGCATAATGTTGACGATATTACAGCTAATTTGAAGGCCACCACGAACCAGTTGAATCAAATGTCGGTGCAGTTGAATAAGCAGGTGCCACTGATGGTGACAAAGGTGGATGGTGTGCTGACTAATGTAGAGGGCGTGACACGACAGTTGAACGAGATGGATCTGAACTCTACTATGCAGAAGGTGGACCGTGCAATGGCTAACGTAGAGCAGACAACTGCAAAACTGAACAGTAACGAGGGTACTTTGGGCTTATTGATGCGTGATGCAGAATTGTACAATAATATGAACGCTACGATGCAAAGTGCCGACTCTTTATTGATAGATTTAAGGCAGCATCCGAAACGCTATGTACACTTCTCAGTTTTTGGCAAAAAAGACCGATAATTTTATTTTGTCTAAATAAAGAACGGGTTGTAAGACCCGTTTCTTTATGATGTAACATTTTGAGATACAAACGGTTGAACTTTTGCAAGACCCTTGTTTGTTGAAAAATCGTGAAACATTATAACCCTCCAAAAAATAGTAAGTTACACAATTTGTAAACACAAACCTCGAAAAAGGAACATTTGCAGGAATCAAATTTTTTTGCGAACTTTGCACTCGCAAACAAAACAAGACATAATCTTGTATAATAAATAAGAAATTAATAACCAAAAATATTAACGCCTAAGATGCCAAACAAACATCTGGCGCTTTGGGACAACTGCCTGCATCTTATCAAGCAGAATGTCACGGAGCAGACCTTTAAAACGTGGTTCGAGCCCATTGTCTTCGAGTCGTACGACGAAACGAAGAAGACTGTGTTGGTGCAGGTTCCAAGCCCGTATATTTACGAGTACTTGGAGCAGAACTTCGTGGCTCTGATGGCTTGGGCGTTGTCTAAGAGTTTTAAAACAAATGTTCGCCTGACATATCGTTTGATGACAGATCAGGAGAACAAGAAAGAACAGGAATGGGAGAGTGAAGGACCTTCTGCTATAGAGGCCCCCGCAGCCACTACTCGCGGCAACCAGTCGCCTACTGTGTTGGATACGGCTATGCCTCAAGACCTGAACCCCCGTCTGGATCCGAAGAAGACTTTCGACAGTTTCATTGAGGGTGACTCTAATAAACTGCCTCGCACTGTGGGACTGTCTATTGCCGAGCATCCAGGTAAGTCGACCTTCAACCCCTTCTTTGTTTATGGTCCTTCGGGCTGTGGAAAGACGCACTTGATTAATGCTATTGGTGTGCAGTGCAAGCGTACTTATCCTCGTAAGCGTGTACTTTATGTATCTGCACGTCTTTTCCAAGTACAGTTCACAGATTCTGTCCGTCAGAATACCACAAATGACTTTATCAACTTCTATCAGACTATTGATGTGCTGATTGTCGACGATGTTCAGGAATGGGTTAATTCTCCTAAGACACTCGACACGTTCTTCCATATCTTCGATCATCTGTTCCGTCTGGGCAAACAGATTATTCTGGCCAGCGATCGTCCTCCAGTAGATTTGGCTGGTGTGAAGGACCGTCTGCTTACTCGTTTCTCTTGTGGTCTGATTGCCGAGTTGGAGAAACCCAATGTGCAGTTGTGTGTTGATATTTTGAACTCGAAGTGCCGTCGTGACGGTTTGAAGATTCCTGCAGAAGTGATACAGTATATTGCACAGACTGCTAATGGATCTGTACGTGACTTGGAGGGTGTACTGAATTCGCTGATGGCTTATAGTATCGTTTACAACTCAAATGTTGACATGCATCTGGCAGAGCGAGTGATTAAGCGTGCTGTGAAGGTTGACAACCATCCGCTCACTATTGATGATATCTTGGAGCATGTGTGCCGTCATTATGGTGTGACGCAGCAGGAGGTGGTGAGCAAGAGCCGTAAACGTGACTTTGTACAAGTACGTCAGGTGTCGATGTATCTGGCTCAGAAATATACGAAGATGCCTGCCTCAAGAATCGGTTTGCTGATAGGAGGCCGTGATCACTCAACAGTGATTCATAGTTGTGCGGCCATTGAGAAACGCCTGAAGGTGGACAAGGCTTTCGTGGAAGAGATGAACAGTATAGAGCAGTCGTTCAAGCTGAAACTGTAGTATATTGCAAGGGCTGGTTAAACGAAACCAGCCCTTGTTCGTCTAATAAAGACAGAAACTATAAATGTCATGACAAAGTTAAGCAGAATCCTTGCAATGTTTCTGCTTTTGCCCCTTTGGGCTGAAGCCGGTAATATTGAGGACATTCGTCAGGCCCTGTTACAGTCGTCGCTGTCGCAGGTTCAGGAAAAGGTATACATCCATACCGACAATCAGTGCTATTTCGTGGGCGACACCCTATGGTATAAGGCATATGTGGTGAGGGCTGATAATCTGAAGCCAACCGATTTGAGTCGTATTCTCTATGTCGAGCTGCTGTCGCCCGACGGCCTGCTGGTGGAACGTCAGCAGATTGTGGTCAATCCTAAAGGCTTTACCTGTGGACAGTTCGTGTTGACAGACTCACTTTATTCCGGCTATTACGAGATGAGGGCTTATACCCGTTGGATGTTGAACTTTAATGTCCATCAGCATCAACACAGCACGCAGGATTCATGGTGGTTCTATAATAAACAGATGGCAGCTGATTATTTCCGTGTGTGGGATGGACTCTATTCACGTGTGCTGCCTGTCTATAGCAAGCCAGAGGAAGCTGGTGACTATGATGTCCGTACAATGTACCAGCGACCCAAAACGCGTCTTCCCAAGAAAAAGAAAGACGACTTGATAGTGAAATTCTATCCAGAGGGCGGTCATCTGGTCGGTGGTGTAGAGAACCGTGTGGCCTTTGAGGTTTGCGACCAGTTTGGTGAGGCTGTTGACGTGAAAGGCGTGGTGAGTGATGGACAGCATAACATCGATATCCAGACAGAATATATGGGTCGTGGTTCGTTTCTTGTGACACCCCAAGGAAAACGTCTGAAAGCCACTTTCCAATGGCATGATAAGAAATGGAGCGAGTCGTTACCCAAGGAAGAAGAGCAGGGTGTTGCATTGCATTTGGATAATGATCGGCTCACGATTAATGCTTCTGGTGTTCCCCAAGAGCAGGAATATGCCATGAGTATCCTCTGTCGCGGTGTGTTAAAACATTTTGAAAAGGTGAACCTCTCTGGTCAGACTGTTGTCACTCTTCCATTGGAGCACTTGCCCAGCGGTGTTGCCGATGTGACGCTCTTCGATAGTGATGGTCATATCTTGGCCGATCGTCTGTTTTTTGTCAATAATCACGAACATGATGATGCGCTGATTACGGCTCCTATTGTGAAAGACAGAACCTATTCACCCTATGAACGTATTGAGTTACCTGTGCAGTTACAAGGTGTTGATGAACCTGTGAATTTTAGTCTTTCTTTCTATGATGGCTATACTGACGGACCATCCTATGATAATGGTAATATCCTGACCGACCTCTTGCTCTCCAGCGAGCTGAAGGGCTTCATTGCCTATCCGGCCCATTATTTCGAGAGTGATGATGAAGAGCACCACCGCCATCTTGATTTGCTGATGATGGTTCAAGGTTGGCGAAAGTATAAGTGGGAGGAGTTGGCTAATAGCGAACGTCAGATGCGTTATCAACCCGAAACGGGTCTTACTGTAGAGGGTACAGTCTATTCGACACCATCTTTCAAAGAGTTAGAGTTGATTGAGGCCAAGACGTTGCCTTTTAACGTGGCTTTCAAACGCTATAAAGATACCTTGAGCAATGAGACCCTTTACGGTTCAGAACTGATTTGTGAATACTTGGCTAGTAATCCCGAGTTTAATATTTTTCCTCTTTCAGAGGATGGAGATTATGCTCTTCCTGATTTTGTCTTTGACTGGATTCAATATACTGATGATAACTTAGGCCGTAATCATAAACCGGTAAGTAAAGAGGTGTTGGTAGAGGCTGAGGTGGCTGTCGGCAAGGACTTTGTTGGTTCTTCACAAAAGACCAAGGATGGCCGTTTCCTATTCAGAGTGCCGCCTTTCTATGGATATTCCTATCTGAAGATGAAAGCCTACAAAGAAAACGACTCCATCAAGAAGAATATGTCATCCCTCAAAGATACCAAGGTGCTTGACGAGACTGCCTATCCCGACTTCTACGTGAAGCGTGACTTGTTCTATCCGATGTATACCAAAGAATATACATATTATCAGAAACATCAGCCTGATGTGTTGGATGAGGAATTGATTGATACCCTTTCAGATTTGTCGATGGAGAATGATGTCCATCAGTTGAGTAATGTTAACGTGAAAGGCAGTCGCCGTGGACGTCGCGCCGTTGATTGGAGCAAACCAGCTTTCATGACTGATGCCTATGACCTGTATAACGATATGACTGACTATGGTCTGTCTTATGGTATGCTTAATATGCGCCTGTTCCCCATTCAGGTCAGTCGTTTCCTCTTTGGTAATATGAATCGTCGCGTTTCCTATCATGTTGACGGACGTATCGAGGGCTATAACTTTTATAGGAACTATACTCCTTTTCCAGCGCCAGAACCATTGTCTGACATGTCAAAAGAAGAACGTATCATTTTATATGGACAGATGCAGCAGTATATCTCGAAGCGGGCTCCACAGGATATCTTGGATGACCTGATGTTGAAGCGTATGAGCGATATTCGCATCTTTACCGATTATGAACATCGAAACGAAGACTCCACCATCGTGGCCGAGTCGTATTCTCCTGATGTCATTGTAGAGCTGGTTCCCTTTGCAAATGATGCTATCCAGCCAACTTTCCGTGATAGACATATTCTGTATCAGGGTTTCAATATGGCAGAGGATTTCTATTCGCCAGACTATAGCGAACGACGTGCCGATGAGGTGCCTGCCGACTATCGTCGCACGCTCTATTGGAATCCGAATGCTGTGACCGATGAGGATGGACGCTTTACGGCTACCTTCTTTAATAATGGTAAGGAAACCCGTATTCGCATGTCGGCTGCTGGCATAGCGCCAGATGGACGTCTGTTGCACTCGAAATAAAACGTGATATGCTTCTCGAAATAACTAACTTAAAATCACATGAAGATATGAAGAAACTATTGACTCTTTGTCTGGTCCTGGTGACGTTAACTGTTCAGGCTCAGACCGCAAGGAAATTCACAGTAAACATAACCCCTGATGGTAAGGCCAATATGGTGGCCTATCTGCCTTCAAATCCTATAGGACGTGCCATCGTGGATTGTCCTGGAGGCGGTTATACCCATCTGGCAGTAGACCATGAGGGACATGATTGGGCAACGTATTTCAACCAGCAGGGTATCGCTTTCTTTGTACTTACCTATCGTATGCCTAATGGTGACCGTTCCATTCCTATGGGTGATGCACAGAATGCTATCAGGATGGTGCGCGACTCTGCCATCGTATGGAACATTAACCCAGAGGATGTGGGTATCATGGGCTTCTCTGCTGGTGGACATCTGGCCTCTACGGTGTCAACTCACAGCGAATATGACTGTCGTCCCAACTTCTCGATACTCTTCTATCCAGTCATTTCGATGAATGAACGTGAGACCCACAAAGGCTCCTGCCAGAACTTCCTGGGTAAGGAGGGACAGAAGAACGAGCAACTTGTAAGACAATTCTCTAATCAGAATGCTGTCAATCGCCACCTCACACCTCCTGCCATTATTCTCACAGCTAACGACGATGGTGTGGTACCTCCTGTGACCAATGGTATTGCATATTACTCGGCAATGCGTCGCCAAGGCAACGACTGTGCGTTGTACGTCTATCCCACTGGTGGACATGGCTTTGGTTTCCGCAGTACATGGCCTTATCATGACCAGATGCTCAATGACTTGACGAAGTGGCTTGACATGCATCCTACTCCCAAACGCGATGCTATCCGTGTTGCATGTGTGGGTAATAGTATCACCGATGGTCATGGTATAGATATGAGCGACGTGAAGGCTTGGCCAGGACAATTACAGAAACTGCTGGGGGATGGCTATGTGGTTAAGAATTACGGTCGCAGCGGACGAACCTTGCTTCAGAAGGGCGATCAGCCTATCTGGAAAGAGCAGGCTTGGCGTGATGCTTTGGCTTATAAAGCCGATATAGTTGTCATTAAACTTGGCACTAATGACTCGAAGCCTCAGAACTGGCAGTATGGTCATGAGTTTGCCGATGACCTGCGTGCTATGATAGACCAACTCTGTCCTAAGGAGCCCGTTCTTGATAAGAAAGGCAGGCCCACAAAGAAGATGCAGCGTCCTCAGTCTCCTCGTATCATCCTTTGTACACCGATTCCTGCCTATAAACCGTCATGGGAAATTAGTGACTCGGTCATCGTGAATCATATCATTCCTATTATTAATAAGGTGGCACAGGAAGAAAATCTGGAAGTCATCGACCTCCACTCGCGTTTTAATAATGCCGATGGTAAGGCGGTCCAGTCTGATGGCATCCATCCTACTGAGTCTGGTGATGCCCAGATAGCCCGTGCTGTTTTCGAGATGCTGAAGAAATAAGTAATTACATAGAATCACATGAAAAAGATTTTGCTTGCATGGGCTTTGATGCTTCCTGTAGTAGCGTCGGCCCGCGAGGTGACTATTGCCTCGCCTAACGGAAAACTTGTAGTCACTATTAACGACGAGGGAGCAAAGCCTACTTATGCTGTTGCCCTTGACGGACAGCAGATGCTACTGCCTTCAGCATTGGGTTTTAAGGCGGATTTTGGCGACTTTACCCAACAGTTGAAAATCACAGACAGCAAGACCAACCATACTGATGTCAGCTATGAGATGCGTCAGGTGAAGCAGTCGAAGATGCATTATGTGGCAGAGGTACTCACCGTTGATTTCGAGAATGCTAAAGGGCAGAAGATGTCTGTAGAGTTCTCTGTCAGCAATAATGATGTGGCCTTCCGTTATCATATTCCTCGTCAGAAGAACGACAACCCCAAATGTGCTGTTATCGAACAGGAGGCTACGGGCTTTGTGCTACCTAATGGTACCACCACGTTTATCACACCTCAGAGCAGTCCGATGGTAGGTTGGGAACGTACTAAGCCTAGCTATGAGGAAGGTTACAGTAACGACGGCGAGATGACCGCCCGTTCGCAGTATCGTCAGGGTTATACGTTCCCTTGCTTGTTCCATCTGGCAGGAAATGCCGCACAGTCTGGAAATTCTGGTTGGGTGCTTATTTCTGAGACGGGTGTCGACAGTCATTACTGCGGTAGTCACTTGAGTGATTATCCCTATACCATTGCCTATCCCATGACTGGCGAGAATAATGGCAATGGTACCGCTACTGCTGGTATTGCGCTTCCAGGTAAGACACCTTGGCGCACCATTACTGTGGGCCAGACGTTGAAACCTATCGTTGAAACCACCATTGCCTATGATGTTGTAGAGCCGCTCTATGAGCCCTCACAGAATTACGGCTATGGACGCTACACTTGGTCGTGGCTCATCTGGCAGGATAACTCCATTAACTATGATGATCAGGTGAAGTTCATCGACTTGGCTGCTGCCATGAATTATGAGTTCTGCTTAGTGGACAACTGGTGGGATCAGAACATCGGACGCGACCGTATCGTGGAACTCTCTAAGTACGCCCAGTCGAAAGGTGTTTCGCTGATGCTGTGGTATAACTCCAATGGTCATGAGAATGATGCCCCCCAAACCCCTCGTAACTGCCTGGACAATAGTATTGCACGTGACCGCGAGATGGCTTGGCTCAAGTCAATAGGTGTTAAAGGCATCAAAGTTGACTTCTTCGGTGGCGACAAGCAGGAGACGATGAAACTTTATGAGGATATCCTCTTCGATGCCAACCGCTATGGCATCCAGTGTATCTTTCATGGATGTACGTTGCCTCGTGGCTGGGAACGAATGTATCCTAATTATGTAGCAAGCGAAGCCGTGTTGGCCAGTGAGAACGTTTATTTCAACGAGGGAGCTGCCATCCGTCAGGCCTTCGACCTCACGTTGCACCCCTTCTGCCGTAATGCTGTTGGCACGATGGACTGGGGTGGTGTTATCATGAACAAATATTTGTCGAAGGATAATAAGACCCGTCATACCCGCAAGACCACCGATGCCTTTGAGATTGCTTCTGCCTATACCAACCAGACGGCTATCCAATGTATTGCTATGCAGCCCAACAATCTGCAGGAGTTGCCTGAGCAGGAACTCGATGTGCTGAAGCAGATTCCAACAACATGGGACGAGACCCGTTTCCTCGATGGCTATCCTGGTAAGTTCGTGGTGCTGGCTCGCAGACATGGTGACCGCTGGTATGTGGCTGGTCTGAATGCAGAGAAGTCAGCTCAGAAGTTAACGCTTGACTTGAGTGACCTGGGCGTGACGCAGCAACTGATTGATGTTGTTGATAAGCAGGGAAATGTGACTACCACAACTGTTCTGCCTTTGAAGCAGAAAGGTGGCAAAGCCACCATTACCATGCAGCCTAATGGTGGTATCTTGATATGGTAACCACTCAATAATTATTTCCTCAGCTGAGGAACATATTTCACAGGATCTCCATCGCCCTTCAGTACATCTGCGAATGTCTGAGGGGCGATTTCTACTGGCCCCTGCATAAACTCAGGAATATTAAAGGAGCGTAGGAACTGACGATGATAGTCGGGGTTAGCCTGTGGCAGTTCGAAAGGTTTTGACCATTTGCCGTCCTTGTCCATATGGGCAAAGAAGGGACGCGTGAATGTTCCGTCATCGCGTCTGCTGCTAACTACCAGCCAGCGTCCGTTGCTCGACCATGTGTGATAGCTCTCCGTATCAGGACTGTTGACGATGGTCAGCGGTTGGGCCTCGCCAGTAGTGAGGTCCATCACCCATAGGTCAGCGTCGTGGTGCCAGATGTGGAAGTAGCCGAATTTCGACATGGTGAACACCAGCCATCGTCCGTCAGGACTGATGCGAGGCAGCACGGCACTCATGTCCAGCGTGTCGGCGGCAAACACTAGTTCGCGAGGTCCGAACTGCATGGTTTCTGGGTCAAAGCTCTTTTTATAGATGTTGTATTTCAAATCCTCACAGCGTTTCAACAGCTCAGGAGCATTTGGCCCACTAGGATTCTTATATTCGAAATGCGCACTACAATAATAGAGCGTTTTGCCATCAGGAGCCCACGCTGGGAATACCTCAAATTCCGTGGTGTCGTTCTCGAGGTTCGTTACTTCGTTGTGGTTGATATCGTAGGCAATGATGTCACTCTCCAGATCATACACCTCAATTTTGTTTATGTCGGTAGTGTGGAAGCTCTGATGCGTCTTGTCTGTAGAATAGACGATTAGCTTCAGCCAAGGGTGCCAAGCGGGATAGACACCAGCAGAGAGGATGGAGTCGTTACGCATATTAATCTTCTTGATTTCACCATCGTAGGCAATGATGGTACCACCACAGTTCTGACGAGCGTGGAACTGCATGCGCTCTGGGTTCCACAGCTGGTAGTTGTGACAGTTGATGCACTGGCCTTCTTTCTCGAAGCCACATAGTATGTTGTCGTAGATAACGCTCTCATCATAGTTCTCCAAGCAGCGCTGGCTGATGGTCAGAGCCTCGTAGCTGATGAATGACGAGGGGATGAGTCTATAGCTCAGATAGCTGTCGATACTATCAGCTGACACATGGATGGCAAAGGGCTTGTGGTGTGTCCAGCGCTCTTCTTTCTTCACAAACACGTCAACGTTGATGTCGCCACCTTGAGCTATCAGCTCGTGCCAGTCGCTCATAGAGGGTTGCATCTTGTCTTCACACACCACCTCCACACTGCCAGCTTGATAGCGTGCAATCATGCCGTCAGCCTCCTCGTCAAGTTGGAATGTCAGCGGTGCGATGTTCTGTGGTATGGTCACGTCTATGATGTCAGGATAAATCTTAGGCAGTTCCTGACTCTCTGTAAATGTCTCAGGCACGCTGGGACCGCAGGAGAATAGTATAAAGGAAAACAGGCAGAACGGTAAATAATATATTGCTCTTCTCATAATTCTTAATTCTTAATATTCAGGTAGTTCTCTCATCAGGTAATAATCATAATAAAAGGTGTGGCTGAATGCCTTGAGTCCCTCACGAGCATAAGTCACATCCATATCGTCATAACGGCTGGCAGCCTCCATGAAACTGTTGAACGACTGTTTGACGCTGTCGTCGAATGGCATCTGGTCGATATTCGAACGTCCCTCCAGCTTACCATACAGATACGCTGCCTCCTGGAAATAGCGAGGCATGCGGGTGTTAGGATGCATGTTGATATAGTCGCCGAAGTGATACCAGAACTGATTGATATCCTTTGTCCATAGCGAGGCCAGCAAGGTCTGCTCTTGGAAGTACTCATCATCTTTATAGGTGCACTCTGCCAGACGGTTCATGAGGAAACGCTCAACATTACCCTGGTCGCCAGTCAATAAGTTAGGGTAGTGCATCATGCGAGCAATAGTCTTCAACTCTTCCATGTTGCGAGCCTCGTCAGCCCAGTCATCATAGAAGATGGTGTGCTTCAGAAGGCCCAGATACTTGCGAGCCAGTTTCTCTTCTTTATTAAGAATGGAACATTTGGCCAGATACTTCAGGTTTTCTACGCGCCATCCAAATTCCACGCCCATCTCAGTGCTGAGGCGTTCACAGTAATTGGTCATACCATACTGATAGTAGGCCAGCGGCCCGGCACACAGCATCATTCGCATGTCGAAGGGAGCCTCGTAGCGCTTCGAACCGTTCTTAAAGCGGTACATTTCATCGCCCTGACGTCCCAGTCGGCTCAGTGCCAAGTTTCTCATTATCACGATGGCACGTGTGGGCTCGTCCTGCTGTAGGGCAGCTTCGTTGATAACACCCTGCCAGTTGTTCTGGTCAATATAGTGTTGCATCTTCAACTCATGGTGGAAGTTCTCGTCCTTGAACCAATAAGTGGCTACGCACCACACCATTGCTCCCAGCACCAGCACCTGTGGCACAATGCCCTTCCATGCTTTGATGTTGTTGAGCTTCAGCAGGGCCATCAGCACAAAGAAGAGAGCCAGTCCATAGTAAGGCAGATAGTAGTTATGATAGTCCTCTGTGACGAAGAACAGCGGCAGCTCAGCATAGTAGATGTTGGCCAGATTGGTCTGATAGTAAATTTGTCGATAGCATATCAATGGTACGATGGCAGCACCAACCAGAGCGAGTATGCTGCCTGCCATCTTCTGCCAGAGGGACTGATCCAGTCGCCAGATATAGATGCCCATCAGCAGGGTGGCACCTAGTCCGTAGATGCCCATTAGCGGATAGCCGAAGAGGGCGGTGATGAGGATAAACAGCAGGCGCAGGCTGTAGTGTTGGGGTAGGGTGCGGAAGGCCCACAGCAAGGCAGCCACAGCCATTGTTCCTAAGGTTCCCACGAAAACATGACCTTGCAGTTTCAAGAAATACACCCAGTAGCCCATATCGACGATGGTGAGCAGCAGTAGTCCAACAGGCACCAATGCAATAGGCATCCAAAAGTCTGAAAGCATGAATGCCCGTTTGATGAGCCACATCATCAGTAGCCAACAAGCACAGAGCAATAGCGTGCCTAGCCAGGGATAGTAGAAAAACTGAGTGAGGAAGGTGCCTACCCATGACAGCAGTCCACCCGGCACCAGCATCTGCTCTTTGAAGAACATGGATGTGTTGAGAAAGAGATTCTGTTCCTGCAGTTTCCACAGGAAGTCATACTCATAGAATAGCAGCGCGCCTGCTACTACTAGCAGGCCCAGAAGCCATGATGTTATTGGTAAAAACCGTTTCATTTGTTTTATCTCGTTTGCTTTTTTATTCTTTTTATTTTACCTACTTCAGGTAGTCCATGCGGTCGGGACCTATGTAGAATCCAGCCTCTGGCGGTTGATTATACCCCACATTCTCTGTAGCCACGCTGAGTCGATAGGCATTGTCCTGCATCAGGCAGTCGATGCGATAATCTGTGGGAATAGTCGATACATAGAGCCTGAGTTCCGTACTCTCTCGATTGCGGATTAGCACCTCTTCGCGCCAGTCGCCCAAGATATCGGCACTAAGACAGGGATTCTGTTTGGTGCCGTTGTTGAACTGTCCATCCAACTGCTGCAATAGCGTTGTGCGGTTGTTCTCCCAGTCGTATTTCGATACTGCACTACGGTCAAGCAATTCGCGTAGCAGGTCGCCGTCCCACCAGATACCGAAGTTGGTGCTCATGCCTCGTCGGTTGATGTTTTCCAGTGCCTCGCCCTGCATGTTCCTCACGCCTCGGCTGTCGCTGCTCCACATCTCTACACCAGGGTTCCTGGGGTCTATGTCGGCAGCCATCGCACGTCCAACGTCCATATCGCTTTTTATCTGAAATACTACCTCGCCAGTATCGGCATGACGCAGGTCAGAACCGTCGCGCTTGTTCTCATGACAATCCCAGATATAGAGCTGTCCATCCTTGGGGTCGACAATCAGATGCATGGCATCACCATGTCCCATGTTTGTGTTATAGAGCCCACGGCCATCGTGGTCAACAGCCATCGAGCCATAGGTGATTTCATCCAGTCCGTCGCCATCAACATCGCAGACGCGCAAGTTGTGGTTGCCCTGTCCGGCATAGCTGGCCCACTCAGGCTGGTTGGTGTCGAATGTCCAGCGACTTGTCAGTTCCTTTCCGTCCCAGTCCCATGCTGCCAGTACGCTGCGGGTGTAGTATCCTCTGCAGAAAACAGCAGACGCCGTCTCTTGCTTTCCACCAAAATATCCTACTGCAGCAAGATAGCGCTCCGAGCGGTTGCCTCTGTTGTCGCCCCAGTCTTTCACGTTGCCTCGTGCTGGGATGTAAGGTTTGGTGTCCATCACCGCACCAGTCAGTCCGTTGAACACGCTGATGTATTCTGGACCTTCAAGAATGCGGCCAGCCTCGTTGCGATAATCGGCGACAGAATCGCCAATCACAGTGCCTAAGGCATCACGGGTACCGTCTGCCGTCTTCACCATCAGTTCGGCCCTTCCGTCGCCGTCCAGGTCATAAACTATAAAAGGTGTGTAGTGGGCTCCGCTTCGTATGTTTTGTCCTAAGTCAATGCGCCACAGCAACTCGCCATTCAGCCTATAGCAGTCCAGTAGTGTAGGGCCTGTCATGCCGTCATGGGCATTGTCGTGCGAGTTCAACGGGTCCCATTTCAGAATAATCTCGTATTGTCCGTCACCATCCACGTCGGCCACACTTGCGTCGTTGGCTGAGTGCATGTTGTCTGGTTTCTGCAGAGGGATGGGCAGATAGCCGACAGGCGCATCGGCCTTCAAAGTAAAAGCATTGCCCTTTCCACTTTCCTCTTTCCTCTTTCCACTTTCCTCTCTTACCTCATATACGGCATCCCCCTCTAATGGCTCATTGTCAATAAAGAAGGTGCCCCCCTGCGTCATCGGTTCCTTGTTCAGTTTCTTGCCATTCTTACCTTGCAGGTGGTCTTCAGCCGAGTAGCGGTATACATCGAACGCCTTCCCCTTGACGTCGCTCTTCAGCGTGCGCCATGTGACAAAGACCTTTCCGTCGCTTTGTCTCACGGCCACCACACCTCTGTCCAACCTCTCTACGGCCTGTGCCGTGCAGACTGACATCAGCATCAGTATCGTCAATATGGGCAAAAGTTTCTTCATGTTCGTCTCTAATTCGTGCAAAAGTACGAAAAACTTTTCGTGTCTGCAAATTTGATAAAAAAAAATAAAGAAAAATAAATCTTTTTCCTCTTTTTTGCGTTTTATTGGGTAGAGAGACTCATAAATCAGAAAAAAGTTGTACTTTTGTGCCCGAATAACGAAAGAAGTACTGAATGAAAGAATTTGTGATATCCGAGGCGAAGGCCGAAACCGCGGTGCTGGTGGGTCTGATTACGAACCAGCAGGACGAGGCGAAAACTAAGGAATATTTGGATGAATTGGAGTTTCTGGCCACAACGGCTGGTGCACGTACTGTGAAGCGGTTCACTCAGAAGGTGAACGGCCCCAGCAGCGTGACTTATGTGGGTAGTGGTAAACTGGAGGAGATACGCCATTATATTAAGATGTGTGAAGATGCCTACGATGAGGCTATGGAGCATCGTGAGGACTATGCCAGCGATGCTGAGATGCCCCAGCCAGTAGGTATGGTGATATTCGATGATGAACTGACAGCCAAGCAGATACGTAATATTGAGAAGGAACTGCAGGTAAAGATATTGGACCGTACGAGTCTGATTCTCGATATCTTCGCCATGCGTGCCCAGACCGCTGAGGCAAAGGCCCAGGTGGAGCTGGCCCAGCATCGTTATATGCTGCCCCGACTGCAGCGCCTGTGGACCCACTTGGAACGTCAGGGCGGCGGCTCTGGCGGTGGTGGCGGCAAAGGCTCTGTGGGTCTTCGTGGTCCTGGAGAGACGCAGTTGGAGATGGACCGTCGAATCATCCTGCATCGTATCACCCTGCTGAAGCAGCGTCTGGCAGAGATTGACCAGCAGAAGACAACTCAAAGAAAGAATCGTGGCCGTCTGATTCGTGTGGCGCTGGTGGGCTATACCAATGTGGGTAAGTCGACGCTGATGAACCTGCTCTCGAAGAGCGATGTGTTTGCAGAGAATAAGCTCTTCGCCACCCTCGACACGACTGTGCGCAAGGTGACGATAGAGAATCTGCCTTTCTTGCTGGCCGATACTGTAGGATTCATTCGCAAGCTGCCCTCAGATTTGGTGGAGAGCTTCAAGAGTACCCTCGACGAGGTGCGCGAGGCCGACCTGTTGGTACATGTGGTGGATATCTCCCATCCTGACTTTGAGGATCAGATCTGCGTGGTGGAGCAGACGCTCAGCGAACTGGGTTGTTCTGAGACACCTTCGATGGTGGTGTTCAACAAGATTGATGCCTACCGCTGGACGCCTCAGGAAGAAGACGACCTGACGGAGCCCACGAAGGAAAACATCTCGCTGGAGGACCTGAAGAAGACGTGGATGGCGAAGATGCAGGGCGACTGTCTCTTTATCTCTGCCAAGCAGAAGGACAATATCGACGAGCTGCGCACCACCTTATATAATAAGGTGCGCGAGCTGCATGTGCAGAAGTATCCCTATAACGATTTCCTCTATACGATAGAGGAGTAGTCCTACTTCAAAATCTTTTTGCCATTATTGATGTAGACGCCCTTCGTGGGTGTTGTGACACGCTGTCCTTGAATGTTATAGAAGGGTGAAGGTTGAAGGGTGAAAGGTGAAGGGTGAAGGATGCCTGCAGGCTGGGTGTTTTCTCCTTTCAGCAAACGCATGTAGTAGAGACCCGGATTGATGGTGCCTGCATTGGCAGAGAGACGCACCACGAACTTCTCCTTCGCCACACCATTGTTGGTGGCCAATTCTGCAGGAATAGGATATTCTATGTTATAGAAACCATTGACGGCACCCTGCACGTTGCTGGGAATGGTGATGCTGGCAATCTTCTTACCGTCGACCAGCAGCGAAGCCTTGCGTCCATTATCAGCAGTCGTGAAACGACACATAACAGATAAGTTGTCGGTGATGCCCTGCGTATTGAATAAGGTATATTGCACATAGCCGCCAGCGCCTGCATCACGATATTTCTCACCATTGTACGACCCTGTCGATGAGTTGCTGGACTTAACCTCATGTCCAGCCTCGCTCTGTTGTTCGCCAGGTGCCACAAAGTCGAGCGTTCTGGCCTGCAGTGCCTCGTTGGCAGCCTCGGTCTTGGCCATATCACTTTTGGCAAAGTTCTCTGGTGTCTGCTGATACCAGTAGCACATATATCGGGCATGATGAATCTGATAGAATGGCACCAGCGTGAGTGTCGTCCAATTATAGGTCTCAACACCCTCACGACTGGCATCGATGGTGAACTGCAGACCATTATCTGCAACAGGCGTGATGCGGTTGAGCACCTCAGCTCTGTCGTCGATAAGCAGTGGCGCAGAGAGCAGGTTCTTCGACGTAGCCATCGAGCCGGGAGCATGATCCATACGTCCTGAGCCTGCATATTCGTTCTGTAGCTTCTCGTATGTCAGTCCTGTGGCAGCAGCCTCTGCCGTGCTGGTAGCTGTGGTCTGGGCACCTAAGAGAATAGGCCCGAAGGTAAAGGCGATATAGTCCGTATAGTTGGGACACACCACATAATCCAGCTCCATAGGCAGATAGACCTTCACAATGTCGCCCTCCTGCCAAGTGCGCTGGATAGTCACATAGCTGGCCTTACCCTTGGTCACCTCCTGTTCCACCTTTGTTCCGTTTACTTCAACAGAAAAGTTCTCACCCACCCAAGCCGGATGACGAACGGCGATATTGTAGGTGCCGGCCTTGCCAACGGTGATATCTGTGGTAGCCGTATAGGGTGTAGGCAAAGCCGTGTTGATATTGGGGAAGGTCGTCTCTTGAGTGACGACGAACTCTTCGCTCTCCAGTTTCGAGGGTGTGAAGAGGTTCACGTAGAGTGTTGCTGTGCTGTCGTGACTATAGATAAAATGTCCGTATTTAGAGTGGTTCTCCATACCAGTACCCACACAGCACCACATGCCCTGATTCACCTTTGAATAGATTCGATAGCCCTGAGGACGCAGGGTGGTAAAATAGACATATCCGCCAGTGGTGGGGTCTTGCGTTGAGAGAATATGGTTCCACATGGCATACTCGTAGAAGTCCACATACTTGGCATCGCCAGTACGGTCTGCCAGCATCTCCGAGAGCTTCAGCATATTGTTGGTGTTGCACGACTCAGGCCCGTCGAGCTGGTCAATATATCGGTTTGAGTTGGCTTTCGACAGGAAATGCTCGCCCACTGAGTTTCCGCCAATACAGACGGTACGGTTCATGGCCACATCCTGCCAGAAGTTCTCTGCGGCCTTCCTGTAGGTGTTGGCTGTGCCATCCTGTTCGAAGATACGTTCCATACCGATATACTTAGGCACCTGTGTGTTGGCGTGTTTGCCGTCGAGGAAGGTCTTGTTGAGTGTCTGCATACCATTAAGCATCGACTTATGCGTGTATTTCTTGGCGCCAGTCAGATATTTCCTTTCGCCAAACAGCTGGTAGGCATCGAGCAGCGTCTCGTTCATACCACCATGTTCGCAGTCAAGAAAACCCTGGAAATCGCTTTCCGACACCTTGCTCACCACATTGATGCTCCAGTCGGCCAACTTGCGGAACATCTCCTTGGCCTGTTCGCTGTCACCATAGAGATAAGCATCACGCAAACCTGCCAGAATCTTGTGCTGACAGTAGAAAGGCACCCATCCCCAGTTGTCGCGAATCTTCGACAGATCACCTTTATAGAGCGCCTTCCAAGAGTCGTTGATGGGCTGTCCACCAATGAAGCCATAGAGCCCGTCAGTATTGTTGTCGTAGGCATCCTGACAGTCTTTCATCACGTTGAGCATATAGTCCAGACGCTCCTTCAGCTGAGCCTTTGTGTCTGCATCATGACAGGCGGCATAGGCCAGCGCCAATGCCGATAGGTAGTGACCGCCCACATGTCCACTCAGGTCGAAACCGGCATCGCCGCCCCAATTGCCGAAGTTAGGATATTTGGTGAGCCACTTGTAGTAAGGGCTGGTAGTATCGGTAGTCGATGCCAGTCCTGCCTGTCTGACAAAAGGTGTCAGCAGTCGGTTGACGTTATATTTCATCAGCATCGTGATGTTCAGGTCCATCGCCGTCTTCATGGGACCATCGAGCAGCGTCACCTGTTCCAGGTCAAAGTGCTTGGGATAGAGCTCGCTCTGTGCCTTCGAGACAGTGGTCGAGGCCAATGCCAACAGGGCAATCATAGTAGTTTTCAGCTTCATAAGTGATGTGGTTTTTAAGTTATGTGTACCTCTTTCAATATATAACGAATTCTCCCGCAGATTATTATCTGCCGCTCTCATCTATTTACAGATTATGAATTTTTTATGCATTTACTTGGAGGTCTCGAATATTGTTATTATCTTTGCAACCGCAATTTATACACAAACAAACAGAACCTTATGAGAGACTACAGACATTTGACACAGGAAGAAATCCAAGTGCTCGAGAACAACGTGTGTTGGGCCGAGGATTGGGACAGAGTGATGGTTGACGAAGAATTTCGTCCTTATAACTTCCATCGCGTGATATTCTATGGCGATATCCGACTGGGACGCTTTGAGAAAAAGATTGAGGTGGCCAACGGCTTCTTCAAGCATTCGGGCATCAACGATGCCACGTTGCGTAATGTCAGCGTGGGCAACGACTGCCTGATTGAGAAGGTAGGTAACTTCATCAATAACTATACCATTGGCGATGACTGCTATATTTCGAATATCTCGACACTTGAGACTCGCGAGGGTGCCAGCTATGGTGCCGGTTCTACCATCAGCGTGCTCAACGAGATGGGCGATGGCAACATCGTGCTGTTCCGTGAGTTGAACTCGCAGTTGGCAGCTTTCATGGTGAAGCACAATCGCGACAAGGCCTTGGTAAACCGCCTGCGCCAACTGATTGACGACGAGGTGCGTGTGTCGACCCCTGAGCGAGGCATCATCGGCAACAGCGTGAAGATTATCAATACCAAGGATATTATTAATACCGTCATCAAGGGCGACTGTGAAATCAGTGGCTGTGCCCGTTTGAACGAATGTACCATCCTGAGTAGTGAGGACGCTCCAGTATTTATTGGAACGGGAGTCATCTGTGAGAACTCGATTATCTGCGACGGATGCTCTATCAATAACTCGGTGAAGATGCAGGACTGCTTTGTGGGCGAGGCCTGTCAGATTACCAATGGCTTCACGGCTGAGGCCAGCTTGTTCTTTGCCAACTCATTCATGGCTAACGGTGAGGCCTGCGCTGCCTTCTGTGGACCGTTCTCGGCTTCTCACCATAAGAGCTCGCTGCTCATTGGTGGACAATTCTCGTTCTATAACGCCGGTTCGAACACCAACTTCTCGAACCACGCCTATAAGATGGGTCCCTTGCACTATGGTACCTTAGAGCGAGGCACCAAGACCGCCTCTGGCTCATATGTGCTGATGCCTGCCACCATCGGAGCGTTCTCTGTGTGCTTCGGCAAACTGATGCACCATCCAGACACCCGCTGCCTGCCGTTCTCGTATCTTATTGCCTATGGCGAGACCATGTATCTGTCGCCAGGCCGTAATATCACCACCGTAGGTCTCTATCGTGATATCAAGAAATGGCCCAAGCGCGACAAGCGCAGCAAGCTGTCGAAGAAGAGTATCATCAACTTCGACTGGCTCAGCCCCTTCACCGTTGGTGAGATTATCGAGGGTATCAAGATCCTGAAGGCCCTGCGTGCAGCCTCTGGCGATAATGTGACTTCGTATAACTTCCATGAATATGTCATCAACGCCTCATCGCTGAAGAAGGGCTTGAAGTATTACGACATTGCCCTGCGCATCTATATGGGTGCTGTGTTGAAGCGTGCTCAGAAGGAAGGCTTCTTCGGCTATCCTAAGTCGGAGGTTGGCAAGGGCAACTGGTCTGACCTGAGTGGACTGCTGCTGCCTGAGAGTGAGGAAAAGCGACTCATTGATGATATTAAGGAGGGTCGCATCGAGAACATCCAGCAGGTGCTCACCCGCTTCGAGGAGATTAACGACCAATACAGCGACTACCGTTGGGCTTGGAGCTATCAGCTGCTGTTGGACTATTATCATCTGAACGAGCTCAATGAAGCAGCCTGCGACCGTATTCGTGAGGACTATGTCAAGGCCCGTCGTGCCTGGATTGCTGAAATCCGCAAGGATGCTGAGAAGGAATACCAGATGGGTGATGTGGAACAGGAGGTATATGAGGACTTCCTCTCGAAGCTCGATCACGAAATCGATTACGAAAACTGATTGTTTTCAATCACGATAATAACGAATTAAACGAATAATGAAACTGAAACTTCTTTTGGGAATTGCTTTGACAGGACTCTTTTTGAGTTCATGCTCAAAGTACAAGTATGAGACTGTAGATGGTGACCTGTCACAGACGCGCATCTATACGTTGGACAACGGACTGAAGGTCTATCTGAGTGTGAACAAAGAGGAACCGCGCATCCAGACTTTTATTGCTGTGCGCACAGGTTCTAAGAATGACCCTGCCGAGACGACGGGTCTGGCACACTACCTGGAGCACCTGATGTTCAAGGGCACCACGCATTTTGGCGTCAGCGATGTTGAGGCTGAGGCTCCTTTGCTCGACGATATTGAGCAGCGCTACGAGGCCTACCGTCAGCTGACTGACCCAGAGGCCCGCAAGCAAGCATACCATGAGATTGACTCCGTGAGTCAGTTGGCCGCCCAGTACAACATTCCCAATGAGTACGACAAGCTGATGGCTATCATCGGTTCTGAAGGCTCGAATGCCTACACGTCGGATGATGTGACCTGCTATGTGGAGAATATCCCCTCGAACGAGATAGACAACTGGGCCAAGATTCAGGCCGACCGTTTCATGAATATGACCATCCGTGGATTCCACACAGAGTTGGAGGCCGTCTATGAGGAGTATAACATCCATCTTTCGAGCGATGTTGACAAGCTGTTTACAGCCCTGCAGGCCAAGCTCTATCCCACACACCCCTATGGCACGCAGACCACTATTGGTACACAGGAGCATCTGAAGAACCCCTCTATTACCAATATCAAGAACTACTTCAAGAAGTGGTATGTGCCCAACAACGTGGCTATCTGTATGGCTGGTGACTTTGACCCTGATGAGGTTATTGCCATCATCGACAAGCATTTTGGACAGTGGCAGGCTGGCGATGACGTCTCACAGCCCGAGTTCCCAGAGCAGAAGCCTTTGACTGAGGTAGTTGATACTACTGTCATCGGTTTGGAGGCAGAGACCATCTGGATGGGCTATCGCTTTGATGGTGCCTCGTCGTTGCAGAATGATACGCTGCAGGTTATCGAGAGCATGCTGAGCAATGGTACTGCCGGTCTTATCGACCTTGACATCAATCAGCAGATGAAGATGCTCGAAGCTTGGGGAGGTGTTCAGACGGGTATGGATTATTCTACCTTTATCCTTGCGGGCACACCTAAGGAGGGACAGACCCTCGACGAGGTGCGCGACCTGCTGCAGGAGGAGATTGGCAAGCTGAAGAAAGGTGAGTTCTCTGACGACCTGCTGCCTTCTGTCATCAATAACCTGAAGTTACAGTATTACAACGCCTTGGAGAGCAACCGCGCTCGTGCCAATATGTTTGTGCAGGCCTTTATCAACGGCACATCATGGGAGCAGGAGGTGCAGACGCTGCAGCGTATTGAGGGTATGACCAAACAGCAGATAGTGGACTTCGTTAATCAGCACTTCGGACAGAACTATGTGGCTGTCTATAAGCGACAGGGTGTTGACCCCACGCAGAAGAAGATTGACAAGCCTGAGATTACGGCTATCCCCACCAACCGCGATATGGTGAGCGACTATGTCAAGGAAATCCAGAACGTGAAGGTGGAGCCCATCGAGCCGCGCTTTGTGGACTTCAAGAACGACCTGGTGTTCGGAAATCTCAAACCTCAAACCTCAAACCTCAACTCTGAGCTGCCTTATGTCTATGTGCAGAACAAGGAGAATGGACGCTTCACGCTGGCTTTCCGCTATGAGTTGGGTCAGGAGAACGACGTGCGCTACAACAATGCCGTAGAGTATCTGGATTATCTCGGTACCGACTCGCTTACTGCCGAACAGCTGAAGCAGCAGTTCTATAAGCTGGCCTGCAACTATAACATCAGCGTGGGTGAGCGTAGCATCACCGTCAGCCTCAATGGTCTTGACGAGAACATGCCTCAGGCATTGGCTCTGCTGGAGCATGTGCTGCAGCACGCCAAGGTCGATAACGATGCCTATCAGCAGTATATCGCCATTCGTGAAAAGGCACGTATGGATAGTAAGTTCGACCAGCAGGAAAACTTCCAGTATCTCTATTATTACAGCATCTACGGTCCTTACAACCCCTATCGTCATGCGCTCACAGCCCAGCAGTTGGCAGAGACCGACCCACAGGAGTTGCTCGACCTGCTGAAGAACCTCAGCCAGTATGAACATACCATATTATATTATGGTCCTACGGCAGAGAACAAACTGGCCGAATGCCTCGACTCGCATCTCTCGAAGATTACCGAGCTGAAGCAGCCTGAGGAGGCTCAGCACTATGTCCTTCAGGAGACACCTCAGAACGAGATATGGCTGGCTCCTTATGATGCCAAGAATATCTATATGCGAATGTACCACAACGAGCTGCGCAAGTGGAACCACGACGATGATCCTATCCAGGCTGTCTTCAACGAGTACTATGGCGGCGGCATGAACACCATCGTGTTCCAGGAACTGCGTGAGGCTCGCGGACTGGCCTATAATGCCTATGCCATCTATCACCAGCCCGACTATCAGGACGGGAGCGAGTACTATTTCACGCATATCATCACCCAGAACGATAAGATGATGGACTGCGTGCACCAGTTCCATGTCATTCTCGACAGCATTCCTCAGAGCGAGGAGGCCTTCAAGATTGCCAAGGAGTCTATCACCAAGCGTCTGGCCAGCCAGCGCACCACGAAGTACGGACTCATCAGCGCCTGGCTGTGGGCTAAGCAGATTGGCATCGACTATGACATCAACGAGCGCATCTATAATGCCCTGCCTGACATCACCCTGAAAGATGTGGTGGCATTCGAGCAGGAGCGTATGGCCCAGAAGCCTTATCGCTATATCATCCTTGGCGATGAGAACGATCTCGATATGGCAGCTCTGCAGGAATATGGTCCTGTGAAGCGCCTGACGACCGAGGAAATCTTCGGCTATTAATGCTGAAAGTTAAGCCGCTATAAAAAAAACGGGACTCAATGTTTGCGAGTCTCGTTTTTTTGTTGTACTTTTGTGCCCAATAAAAACAAATATTACATAACTATGGCAACACCAGTACAGTTCAAGTATGCCCCCATGTTTCAGGTGGGCGAGGATAAGACGGAGTACAGACTGCTTTCGAAGGAAGGCGTTACTACCGCAGAGTTTGAAGGTAAAACCATCGTGAAGGTGTCGAAAGAGGCCCTCACCTTGTTGGCTCAGCAGGCTTTCCACGATGTGGAGTTCATGCTGCGTCGTGAGCATAACCTCCAGGTGGCCAAGATTCTGACTGACCCAGAGGCCAGCGAGAACGATAAGTATGTGGCCCTGCAGTTCCTACGCAATGCCGAGGTGGCCTGCAAGGGCATCCTGCCTTTCTGTCAGGACACAGGTACCGCCATTATTCATGGTGAGAAAGGTCAGCAGATCTGGACCGGCTTCGAGGATGAAGAGGCTCTGAGTCTGGGTGTGTTCAATACCTTCACTCAGGACAACCTGCGCTATTCACAGAATGCTCCTCTGAATATGTACGACGAGGTGAACACCCGCTGTAACCTGCCTGCACAGATTGACATCGAGGCTACCGAGGGTGCTGAGTATAAGTTCGTGATGGTGGCTAAGGGTGGCGGTTCGGCCAACAAGACCTATTTCTATCCCATGACCAAGGCTACTATCCAGAACGAGGGAACGCTGATTCCGTTCCTCGTAGAGAAGATGAAGTCGCTGGGTACAGCAGCATGTCCTCCTTACCACATCGCCTTTGTGATTGGTGGTACTTCTGCCGAGAAGAACCTGCTCACCGTGAAGCTCGCTTCTATCAAGTTCTACGACGGTCTGCCCACTACGGGTGACGAGACTGGTCGTGCTTTCCGTGATATTGACCTGGAGCAGAAGCTCATCAAGGAGGCTCAGAAGATTGGTCTGGGTGCTCAGTTCGGCGGTAAGTATCTGGCTCACGATATCCGTGTGATTCGTCTGCCTCGTCATGGTGCCAGCTGTCCTATCGGTATGGGTGTCAGTTGCTCTGCCGACCGTAACATCAAGGCCAAGATCAATGCCGACGGTATCTGGCTGGAGAAGATGGACGCTAACCCCACAGAGCTGATTCCTGAGGAGCTGCGTCAGCCGGGTGAGGGCGGCAAGGGTATCGAGATCGACCTGAACGAGGGTATCGATGCTGTTCGCAAGGAGCTGTCTAAGTATCCTGTCTCGACCCGTGTAAATCTGAAGGGAACCATTATTGTGGCTCGCGATATTGCTCACGCCAAGCTGAAGGCCCGTCTCGATGCTGGCGAGGGTATGCCCGAGTACTTCAAGAAATATCCTGTGCTCTATGCCGGACCGGCCAAGACGCCCGAGGGCTATCCTTGTGGCTCGATGGGGCCGACCACCGCTAACCGTATGGACCCCTATGTGGATGAGTTCCAGGACAATGGTGCTTCGTTGGTGATGATTGCTAAGGGTAACCGTTCTGACGTTGTGACCGAGGCTTGCAAGAAGCATGGTGGCTTCTACCTGGGTACGATTGGTGGCGTCGCTGCCGTCCTCTCACAGAGCTCTATCAAGAGCATCGAGTGTGTGGAGTATCCTGAACTGGGTATGGAGGCTATCTGGAAGATTGAGGTCGAGGACTTCCCTGCATTTATTCTTGTGGACGATAAGGGCAATGATTTCTTCAAGACGCTGAAACCCTGGACACCATGCGGAAAGTAAGAAGTATTCTTTTCCTGTTAGCCTTTTTGCCGGTAGCAGCTTTTGCACAGCAAGAGTTCGAGGCGATGCGTGGCGACTGCCTGCCAGACTTCTTTGACGGCACGCCTGCTGCTGGCCATAGGGTAGGGGGCATCAGACAGAAACTGCCTGCCATCAATACCAATTGGAATCCGGAAAAGACCTATCGCCAGATGGTCATTCTGATTGAGTATGCCGATTCTGTGTTCAGCTGCGAGAATCCTAAGGCTTTCTTTGAAAAGATACTGAACGAGCCTGGCTACAACGAGGGAAAGGGTCCTGGTTGTGCCGCTGACTATTTCCGCTCGCAGTCTAATGGCATGCTGAATCTTCAGTTCGACGTGTTCGGACCCGTCAAGGTGAGCCAGAAGGCGCAGCCCTATGACAACCCGACGTCAAACACCAGGAACTACGCTCGTGAAGCGTTGGTTGAGGCTACGAATAAAGTGCTACAGGAGAATCCAACTGTGGACTATAGCGTCTACGACTGGAACGGCAACGGCTACGTCAATCAGGTCATCTTTGTCTTCGCAAGCTTCTGCGGTAATGCCAGCAGTTCGTACTTTGACACGAAGGGCTTCTTATGGCCCAATACGAGTTCTTTCTCTACCATCACGACTCCCGATGGCATGAAGATATCGAACTATTCGTCCTGCGCAGAGCTGTGGCCCACCAAAACACCGCGCTCCTGCGGCTTTGCCACCATCTGTCATGAGTTCTCTCACAGCTTGGGACTGCCCGATATCTATCCTACCTCTTCTAACTCAGGCTATTCTGTTTGCGACGAATGGGACCTGATGGACGGCGGTAATTTTACCAACTACGGCTGGTGTCCTGCTAACTACACGGCTCTTGAAAAGATGCTGATGGGTTGGTTCACGCCTGTGGAACTGATTGAGGATTCTTTGACCATTGAGGGCCTGAAACCAGTAGAAGAGGGTGGCAATGCCTATATCATTAAGCACTCCACCAGCGAATGGCTGATGCTTGAAAACCGTCAGCAGCGCGGATGGGATGCCGGTGTGCCAGGAAAAGGTCTCGTTATCTATCATATATTCTATGATGGTTCGGTTTGGATGAATAATAAGGTGAACATCGACCCCACCAAGTATCGCTTCGACCTGGTTCATGCCGACAATATGGATTATGATGCCTGGGACAACTACTTGGCGCAGATGGGGGGAAGCTCTTATCTGCATTCGCAGAAAATGAATAGGCTTCATCTGAGCACCTCGCCTTATCCCTGGACTGAGGACTCCACAGGAGTTGTCAAGAACAACAGCCTGACAGAGACCTCTGTGCCGGCTGCGGTTATGTACTATCCCAGAGAGGGTGGCGAAACCCTGTTGAACAAGCCCATTACCAATATCAAGATGACTGACGAGGGACTCATCTCCTTCGACTTCATGGGAGGAGCACCAGTAGTGGTCGATGGTATCACAACCGTTAACCGTTCGCCCCTCACCCTTCGTCATCAGCTATTTGATTTGAATGGACGTCCCCTCGCTGCAGCACCTCAGAAGGGTGCCTATATCATCAGAAAGCACGACGGAACCATCAGGAAAGTATTCAAATAATATCCTTTTAACAATAATCAAACACATTATGAGAGTAATTATCGAACCGAATTATGATTTGATGTCACAATGGGCAGCAAATTATGTTGTAGCAAAGATCAATGCAGCCAAACCAACGGCTGACAAGCCTTTCGTATTGGGTCTCCCCACTGGCTCATCACCCATCGGCATGTACCGTGCCCTGGTGAAGGCCTATCAGGAGGGTAAGGTATCGTTCAAGAACGTTGTCACCTTCAATATGGACGAATACGTGGCTCTGCCCGTTGATCATCCTGAGAGCTACCACTCGTTCATGTTCACCAACCTGTTCAATCACATCGATTGTCCCAAGGAGAACATCCATATCCTCAACGGCAATGCCCCCGACCTCGCTGCCGAGTGTGCTGCCTACGAGAAGGAAATTGAGAAGTTCGGAGGTATCGACCTGTTCCTCGGCGGCATCGGTCCTGATGGCCACATCGCCTTCAACGAGCCGGGCTCAAGCCTTACCAGCCGCACTCGTCAGAAGACGCTGACCACCGACACCATCATTGCCAACAGCCGTTTCTTCGACAACGACATCAACAAGGTGCCCAAGACCGCGCTGACCGTTGGTGTAGGTACCGTGATGGCTGCCAAGGAAGTGATGATTCTGGTCAATGGCCACGCTAAGTGTCGCGCCCTGCAGGCTGCCGTCGAAGGCTCTGTCAACCACATGTGGACCATCTCGGCTCTGCAGATGCACCAGCACGGCATCATCGTTGCCGACGATGCTGCTTGCGAGGAGCTGAAGGTTGGCACCTATCGCTACTTCAAGGACATCGAGCGCAACAACCTGCTGTAATTTCAGGTTTGTTTCAAAACAATAAGGAGGGGACCTTTTCTTGAGGTTCCCTCCTTTCTATTTTCTTGAGGTTCCCCCTTTCTTTTTTTGGAGCACCGAGCTCGCATAAACGAAGAACCGTTCTTCGACCCTCGTTGCTCCGTTCTTCGTGCCCTCTTCCTTACGGCTCCGTTTTCTTTACATTATTTCCCTTGATTCATGCAGATGCCTTCCATGCCTCATGGAGCTAGGCTCTATACCCCTAAAGAACGGCCTCCTTTCACTCAAAGAAGGCATCCCTTTCACCCATGGAAGGCCGTTCCTTGAAGCATGGAAGACAGTCTGCGGTCACACGGTCACAGCTGTGACCATGTGACCTTTTTCTTTTGAAACGACTTAAAACCGCAAGATATACTATTGATTATCAAATAGTTATAACAACAAAACGTCTGTTATTATAACCCTGCGGTCACATGGTCACAGCTGTGACCGTGACCATTTTCCGCCTTAACCCTGAGAATTATTGAATGATTTCGCCTTAACCCTGATAGAAGTTGACTGCCTATTAGGATACTTTTTTATTTGGTTTTCAAGAAAAACAAGTAAAACCTTTTGCGTTTCGAAATCTTTTTGTATATTTGCACTCGAAACAAATAGAAAACAGTTATGGAAGGTGCACTACCTAAAGCACAAGTTGTAGATAATATCAGGCAGGTGGCTAGCAACATTCTGCCACATGGAAGCAAGCTATATCTTTATGGCCAATCGCCTCTTCTATTCTATGTTCCATGCCGTCAGCGCATTGCTTATTAACGACCAGCGTGAAGTGGGGTCGCACAAGAGGGCTGCCATTCGTTTCCACCAATACTATGTAAAATAAGAAGAGGGAGCTCACACCCTCTTCTTATTTTATCTGCTTCAGCGCCAGTTTGACAACTTGCTCTACAGGAAGGGTTGGTTGGTCCTGAAGAATCTGGACGACCACTTTCTGTGTGGGAGCAGGAGCGAAGCCAAGCATGGTGAGGGCGGCAATGGCCTCGTCGCGCACGGCATTGTTGATTGGAGCAGCTACACTACCGCCTGCAGGAATCTCGTCGGCAATGCCCAGGGCCACAATCTTGTCGCGCAGGTCAACGATGATGCGCTGGGCCGTCATCTTGCCAATGCCCTTGATGCCCTGAATAAGGCGGGCGTTGCCAGTAGAAATGGCCGAGCAGAGTTCTGAGACACTCATGCCCGAGAGCATCATGCGGGCCGTGTTGGCTCCTACGCCGCTGACGGTAATGAGTAGCAGGAACATCTCGCGTTCCTTTTTATTATAGAAGCCGAAGAGCACATGGGCATCTTCACGAATGGCTTCGTAAACATAGAGCTTCACGTCTTTTTTGCCCTGACAAGCACTATAAGTGTTGAGAGAAATGTTTAAACCATAACCCACACCACCTGCTTCAACGGTGGCCAATGCTGGGGTCAACTCGGTAAGTTCGCCCTTGATGTATTCTATCATAACTTTCAATTTTGTATATATACATCTTTAAAAACGCTGAATAATGATAATTTATTGTATTGAAGGGGTGAATAGTTGCGAATTGTCACAAATTGGTGCTTTTTAGATTATTTATATGTCAAATGGTAACGATATTCACATAAAAGCAGTACTTTTGCAACCGCAAATGTTAATGGGACAATAAATTCATAATAAAGAAATGAAAAAGATTAGAGCAGCCGTGGTGGGCTACGGCAACATTGGAAAGTATGCACTGGAGGCGCTGGAGGCAGCACCCGACTTTGAGGTGGCAGGTATTGTACGTCGTAATGGCGCTGAGAACAAACCTGCTGAACTGGCTCAGTATGAGGTGGTGAAGGACATCAAGGAACTGAAGGATGTCGATGTGGCTATCCTGGCTACCCCGACTCGTTCATGCGAGGAATATGCCAAGCAGATTCTGCCCCTGGGCATCAATACCGTTGACTCTTTCGATATCCATGGACTGATTCGTGACTATCGTCGTACGCTGATGGAGCTGAACAAAAAGACCAATACGGTGAGTGTGATTGCTGCCGGTTGGGATCCAGGTTCTGACTCTATTGTACGCACCCTGATGCAAAGCCTGGCTCCTAAGGGACTGAGCTACACCAACTTTGGTCCTGGTATGTCGATGGGCCACAGCGTCTGCGTGCGTTCAAAGGCAGGTGTGAAGAACGCCCTGTCGATGACCATCCCCTTGGGTGAAGGTATCCATCGCCGTATGGTATATGTAGAGCTGGAGGACGGTGCAAAACTGGAGGATGTGACTGCCGCCATCAAGGCCGACCCCTATTTTGCCAATGACGAGACCCACGTGTTCCAGGTAGAGAGCGTTGACGATGTTCGCGATATGGGTCATGGTGTGAACCTGGTTCGTAAGGGTGTGAGTGGTAAGACCCAGAACCAGCGTCTGGAGTTCAATATGAGCATCAACAATCCCGCCCTGACTGGTCAGGTGCTGGTCAATGTGGCTCGTGCTTCAATGCTTCAGCAGCCCGGCTGCTACACGATGATTGAGATTCCTGTCATCGACATGCTGCCCGGCGACCGCGAGGATCTGATTAGCCATCTGGTGTAAAAAGAAACAACTAACGATAAGAAAAAATGCCGCAGACTAATTCTCTGCGGCATTTTTCAGTATCTCGGAGAGCGTAGGATGGATATGCACCATATCGCGTAACTGGGCTATGGTGGTATCACGACACATCAGCACGCTGACCTCCTGCACCATATCGGCACTATGGGCGCCAAAGGCGTGGCATCCTATAATACGACCCGCATCGGGTTCTGAGAACAGTTTCAGCATTCCCTCTGTCTCGTTCATGGTCAGCGCCTTGCCATTAGCCCGATGGAAGGCTTTGCGACATTCGTAGGCAATGCCCTGCTCCTTCAGTTGGTCCTCTGTAGGTCCTACACAGGCGGCCTCGGGTGTGGTGAAGATGGCGGCAGGCATGATATCGAAGCGGATGGCATCCGCCTTTCCCAGCAAATGATTGACAGCATGTATGGCTTGCATCTCTGCCGCATGAGCCAGCATCTGTCGGCCATTCACATCGCCGATGGCATAAACTCCGTTTAATGGCCCATTGACGGTTGACAATTGATAATGATCGTCAACGGGGATGGCACCTTGGGGTGTAAGTGTGATGCCAAGAGTCTCGAGGTTAAGACCTTCGGTGCGAGGCTTCCGGCCAGTAGCCATCAGGACAATGTCGGCATCAATGTCGGCGATACTCTCCACCGCCGTCTTCATCTTAAAGGTGACACCTTGTTTCTCAAGTGTCTTTCTCAGGCGCTTGGCAATATCGCAGTCCAAAGCGGGCAGACATTCCTTCAGATATTCTATCACCGTCACCTCAGAGCCGAAGCGATGGAACACGCTGGCAAACTCCATACCGATGACACCAGCACCGATGATGGCGAGTTTCTTAGGTAAGACGTCAAGGTTCAAAAGTCCCGTAGAGTCCACCACGCGAGGGTCATCCAATCCCTTGATTGGCAGCCACTTCGTTTCAGAGCCTGTAGCGATGATGATGTTCTTGGCCTGTATGTCTAAAGGAAACGATGCCTTCTCGCGGATGAGTGTGATGTTAGGGTGGGAGAGGATGCCTTCGACCCCTGCCCGCAATTGCGAAATGACCTCAGACATGCGTTGGCGGGCCTCAGCAAAGGTGGTGCTGTGCACATAGGCTTTTGTAGGGATGCATCCCACATTCAGACAAGTGCCCCCCACATCAGCACCCTCGAAGATAACGACCTTCAGACCTTGCTTGGCAGCATATTCTGCAGCCCGATATCCTCCAGGGCCTGCACCGATGATAATCAGATCAGTTGTTGTCATTGACCATTTGTTTATAAGTCGTAATAGGGTGTTTGGCTGCGAGCACATCATCCACTCGTCCGATAGGTGTGGTGTGAGGTGCCGACTTTACCATATCAGGATTGGTGTTGGCCTCCTCGGCAATCTGACGCATCACAGAGATAAAGCCATCGAGCGTTTCCTTGCTTTCATTTTCCGTAGGCTCAACCATCAATGACTCGTGGAAGAGCAAGGGGAAGTAAATGGTAGGCGCATGATAGCCGTAGTCGAGCAGACGCTTGGCAACATCCATCGTGGTGACACCCGTAGATTTGTCCTTCAAGCCGTCGAACACAAACTCATGACAGCACAGCCCGTCGATAGGCAGCTCGTAGACATCCTTCAGCGACTCCTTGATATAGTTGGCATTGAGAACAGACAGCGGTCCAACATCCTTGATATGCTCACAACCCAAAGAAAGGATATAGGCATAAGCACGCATCATCACACCATAGTTACCATGATAGGGTGACACGAAGGGGAAGCACTTCTGCAAACCTTCTCTAACACCCACAGGGCCTGATCCGGGACCACCACCGCCATGAGGCGTAGAGAACGTCTTGTGCAGGTTGATGTGCATCACATCGAAGCCCATGTCACCAGGGCGACAGGCTCCCAGCATGGGGTTGAGGTTAGCACCATCGTAGTACATCAGACCACCTGCATTGTGAATCAGTTTTGCAATCTCAGGAATGCGTGTCTCGAAGAGTCCGAGGGTATTGGGATTGGTCATCATCATGGCAGCGATGCTGGGTCCCTCTTGTTCGACGAGTCTTTCTAAGTCTAGGAAGTCTACTTGACCGTCTGGGCCAGACTTCACCTCGATAATCTCCAGACCGCAGACAGCAGCAGAGGCGGGGTTGGTGCCATGGGCCGAATCGGGCACGATGACCTTCTTTCGAGCAAAATCGTTGCGAGATTGGTGATAGTTATCGATGGTCATCAGGCCTGTCAACTCACCATGAGCTCCTGCGTAGGGCTTAAACGTGAAATGATCCAAGCCAGTGAGCTCGCAGAGCGACCGTTCCAGCAGTTTTTCCAAAGCCAGAGCACCCTTCACGGTTTCAGCAGGTTGCATGGGATGTAGGTTCTGAAACTGTGGCAGGGAGACCATCTCCTCGTTAATCTTAGGGTTGTACTTCATAGTGCAAGAGCCCAAGGGATAGAACCCTGTATCAACACCAAAGTTATTATTAGAGAGGTTCGTATAGTGGCGCACCACCGTCAGCTCGTCGCATTCTGGCAACTGTGCCTCCTCCTTACGCTTCAAAGAAGCAGGAATCTCGTAATCGCCAAAAGTGTTCTTCGGCAGACTGTAGCCTTTGCGGCCCTCCTTCGAGAGCTCAAAGATCAGGTTTCCATAGAGTCGGTTATTCATAGGGCAGCAATCTTTACGAGGTTATCAATTTCTTCTTTTGTACGCTTTTCTGTAACGGCAAACATAAGGCCTTTCTCCATCCTGACAACCAGGAAACCGGCTTTGATGAGTCGCTTATTGAGCTTCTCAACATTACCGTCGTAGCTCACGTAGAACTCATTGAAGAACGGCTGTTCATACACCAGCTTAAAGCGGCCCGTCTTTTTGAGTTTGTCATAGAGATAGTGGGCACCGGCATAGGAGAGCTGAGCGGACTCCTTCATGCCCTGCTTACCCATCAGCGACAGATAGACGGTGACCCAAAGGGCCATCAGCGACTGGTTCGAGCAGATGTTTGAGGTGGCCTTCTGACGACGGATATGCTGTTCGCGAGCCTGTAAAGTAAGCACAAAGGCACGCTGGTCGCGGTTATCTTTAGTCATGCCGACAATGCGGCCGGGCATTTTGCGAATCAGCTTCTCTGTGCAGCACATATAACCCACATAGGGACCGCCAAACTGCATGGGAATACCTAACGACTGACCATCGCCCACTGCTATGTCGGCTCCCCATTCGCCTGGTGTCTTCAGTACGGCGAGGTCGGCAGCTACGCAGTTCATCATGAAGAGGGCTTTTTGCTCATGACAAGCTTCTGCAAAGCCTGTGTAGTCTTCCACAATGCCAAAGACATTAGGTTGTTGCACCATCAAACCTGCAACATCACCCTTGGCCAACTCGGCCTTGAGGTCTTCCAGATCAGTCACACCATCCTTGATAGGCAATGCATAGAGGTCGATGCCCTGATGATGGGCATAGTGTGTCATCACCAAGACTGTCAGCGGGTTCATCGTGCCAGAGATAAGTACACGACGGGCTTTCTTGCTGGCGGCAACAGCCATCATCATGGCCTCGGCAGCAGCGGTGGCGCCGTCGTACATCGATGCGTTGGAGACATCCATGCCTGTCAGCTCGGCCATCATCGACTGGTACTCAAAGATATAGTGTAGCGTGCCTTGTGATATCTCGGCCTGATACGGAGTGTATGAGGTCAGGAACTCAGAACGCTGCAGCAGTTGTGGAATGACAGCAGGCGTATAGTGGTCATAAACTCCCATGCCGGCAAAGCATGTCAGCTGTTCGTTTAAGGATCCAAGTTCCTCGAAGAGATGGCGTATCTCCATCTCACTCATTTCTGAGGGAATCTTATAGTCGCCTCGGAAACGGATGCTCTCTGGAATCTGAGAGTAGAGGGCATCCATGGAATCAACGCCCACTCTTTCGAGCATCACCTTCAGATCATTATCTGTATGCGGGAAGTATTTGAACATTAAAATTGAAGGGTTAAACATTAAACAATAATGCTATTTGGCACAGAAAGCCTCATAGGCCTTGGCATCCATGAGGGCGTCGAGTTCGGACCTGTCGCTGAGTTCTACCTTGATGATCCAGTTCCCGAAAGCATCCTGATTGATGAGCTCGGGCTGGTCTTCGAGGGCTTCATTGACTTCAACCACAGTACCGCTGACAGGGGCAAAGAGGTCGCTGGCAGCCTTGACACTTTCTACAGCGCCAAACTCCTCGCCGGCAGTCACTTCGTCATCCACCTCTGGCATATCGACATAGACCACGTTGCCAAGTGCGTTTTGGGCATAGTCGGTAATACCAATAAAGCCATAATTACCTTCTACTCTTACAAATTCGTGTGACTCTGAGTAGTAGAGTCCTTCAATTACTTTAGCCATATTACTTTATAGTTTTTAGTTATACCGTTATCGTTTGTTACCTTTTATAGCTCTTGTTGTAGAACTGTTTCTTGACGACCTTGCCTGGGAATACCTTCTTGCGAATCTGAATCTGCACCTCAGTATCCAATGGTGCGTATTGGGCATCGACGAGTGCCATGCATACGCTCTTGTCTGTCGATAGGGTATGATAGCCGGTCGTCACTTCACCGATAGGTTCGCCTGCCATATTCAATACCGTATAGCCATGACGAGGGATAGCCTTATCTGCCAACTCTATGCCTATGAGTTTCTTGGCAGGGCCTTCAGCCTTCTGTTTGGCCAATGCCTCTTTGCCGATAAACTCAATCTTGTCGAGTTTCACAAACATGCCCAGTCCAGCCATGATAGGCGAGATATCCTCAGAGAGCTCATCGCCATAAAGCGGCAGACCCACCTCGAAACGCAGGGTGTCACGACAGCCCAGTCCACAGGGCTGTACGCCAGCGGCAATCAGCTTATCCCAGCATTGCTGGATATAGGTATGCGAGGCATAGACCTCGAAACCGTCTTCACCAGTATAGCCGGTTCGTGAGATGATGATGGAAGGTTGAGAGGGAACAGTCTTACAAGTATAGAAAACAAGTTCGGAGCAGGGTAAGTCTAATACTCGTTCCATCACTTCCTCGCTCTCAGGCCCCTGCAGGGCTATCTGCCCATAGTCATCGCTACGGTTCTGTAAGTCGATGTCGAAACCCTTGGCCTGTTCCTGCATCCACGCCCAGTCCTTGTCAATGTTGGCAGCATTGATGACGAGGAAGAAGTCGTTATCGTTCATCTTATATACTAAGAGGTCATCGACAGTACCACCATTCTCGTAGCACATCATACCATAATATATTTTACCGATGGGTGCGCCAGCAATGTCATTCGTGAAAATGTGCTGCACATAGCGTTCGGCATCTTTGCCTTTTACAGTAACCTCACCCATGTGACTGACGTCGAACACTCCCACATGTTCGCGAACAGCCTGATGCTCAGGGGCAATACCTGCATACTGGATGGGCATCTCGAAACCACCGAAAGGTGATATCAAGGCTTTCAAAGCTACGTGCCTGTCGTAGAGACAGGTTCTTTTGTCTTGTTGGTTCAGTTGTTGGTTATTATCCATAGTAATAAATAAATTTATTGTATTCTGTTAATAAAATCTTCGCGTAGATAAGTCTGCTCCAGTTGCTCTATGCCTTCGATGTTGGCCTGTGACAGAACCAGCTCGCCATCACAGAGGGTCGTCCTCACAATGGCCTTCACCTCGTCAAGGTTCAGCGTTGTGTGGTCTTTCAGGAAAGTGATGCGCTGTCGCACACTCTTGATACCCTTCGACTGTAGCTTTTCCTGACTGGGGGTGATGGCGTTGAGCATATGATCCATATTTGTGTCATAGAGCATGGTGCTATGTACGATGCTGCGTCCAGGCAGGTGGTAGAATGCTGTACCACAGACTTTTCTGTCACCGATCATGACATCATTATGACTCGTACCCGTTGCCTCGATGCCCATTCGACGCAACACCAGCAGGAGCATGTTGATAAACCTGTTGAATGTGAGACCTACATTCTCCTCTTTTGAGATATAGGACAACATGACGTTGCCCATGTCGGCATAGACACACCCGCCACCGCTTTTGCGTCTGTACATCTCTATCTCGTTAGCACGACAATAGTCCACGTTCACCTCGCTTTCCAGAGACTGGTTACGTCCGAAGATGACCGTTGGGCGCACCTGCCACATGAAGAATAAGTCGTCCTCGTCAATATGACGGGCCACATATTCCTCCATGGCAAGATAAAACGACAGGCGTCTGGCGCCTTGGTCCCCTTTTAGGACGACATATCTCATACTTCAATTAATTCAAGGTTACGTTTTGCCTGCAAATTTATGAAATTATTATGTAATAGCCAAAATAAAACGGCTTTTCTTTTTGAAATATGAACGATTATTTGTAACTTTGTCGCCATAAATGACTATTCTTAAATCGTGGAACATAAAAATCTTAATATATTAAACAGCATTGATACGCCGGAGCAACTGCGACAGATGAAGCCGGAATTGCTACCGAAGCTATGTTCTGAACTGCGACAGGACATTGTAGAGGAACTGGCTGAGAACCCAGGACATCTGGCTTCAAGCCTGGGTGTAGTGGAGCTGACGGTGGCCTTGCATTATGTATTCAATACGCCTAATGACAGGATTGTATGGGATGTGGGACACCAGGCATATGGTCATAAGATATTGACAGGACGCAGAGAACAGTTCTCTACCAACCGAAAGTTGGGTGGTATACGTCCTTTCCCTACACCAGAGGAGAGCGAGTATGACTCATTTATCTGTGGACACGCATCGAACAGCATCTCTGCTGCATTAGGAATGGCTGTTGCTGCCAACCTTAAATATCAGGATTCTACGCTCAGACCACCCAAGGTTGTGGCTGTTATTGGCGATGGTGCCATGAGTGGCGGACTGGCTTTCGAGGGTCTGAACAATGTGTCAAGTACGCCTAACGACCTGCTGATAGTACTGAATGACAATGATATGAGCATTGACCGCTCTGTGGGTGGCATGAAGGACTATCTGCTGGGACTGAGCACAAATAGTACTTATAACTCCTTGCGTTACAGGGCAGCGAAATGGCTGGCAGAGCAGGGATTGCTGACTGAGAATAGGAAGAAAGGAATTATCCGACTGACTAATGCTGTGAAGAGTGCTATTGCCCAACAACAGAATATCTTTGAGGGCATGAATATACGCTACTTCGGTCCTTTTGACGGACATGACGTAAAGGAACTGGTGCGTATTCTGAAACAGCTGAAGGACATGAATGGCCCGAAACTGCTGCATCTTCACACGAAGAAGGGTCATGGCTATGCTCCTGCCGAGAACTATCAGCCCGTGTGGCATGCTCCTGGAAAGTTTGATCCAGATACAGGTGAACTGATTCAGGGTGACACGAAGGATATGCCCCCGAAGTATCAGGATGTGTTTGGAGAGACGTTGCTTGAACTGGCTCGTCAGAATGAGAAGATAGTAGGTGTGACGCCTGCTATGCCTACAGGCTGTTCGATGAATATTCCTATGAAGGAGTTGCCTGACAGAATGTTTGACGTAGGTATTGCTGAAGGTCATGCTGTGACGTTCTCAGCAGGTATGGCTAAGGACGGAATGATACCTTTCTGTAATATCTATAGCGCATTTGCACAGCGAGCCTACGATAATATCATTCACGATGTGGCTATCTTGAAACTGCCAGTTGTGCTTTGCTTTGACCGTGCAGGACTGGTGGGTGAGGATGGTCCCACGCATCATGGTGCGTTCGATATGGCTGCTTTGCGGTGTGTGCCTAATCTGACGATTGCCTCGCCGATGAATGAGCATGAGTTGCGTCGATTGATGTATACTGCTCAGTTAGAAGGCAAAGGACCTTTCGTGATTCGCTATCCTCGCGGTAGGGGTGTGCTGGTTGACTGGCGTTGCCCACTTGAAGAGGTAGAGGTGGGTACTGCGCGAAAATTGCGTGATGGTGATGATGTGGCTGTGCTGACCATTGGTCCGATAGGCAACGATGTGGAGAATATCATTTCCGGTTTGTCTGGAAAATCAGTTGCCCACTATGACATGCGCTTCCTGAAACCCCTGGATGATAATGTCCTCCATGAGGTAGGTAGGAAATTCAAGCGTGTCATTACCATCGAGGATGGTGTACGCAATGGTGGTATGGGCAGTGCCGTTATGGAGTGGATGAATGATCACTGCTATCAGCCGATAGTTACACGTATTGGTCTGCCTGACAACTTCGTAGAACATGGTACTATTGAAGAGTTGAGGCAGATTGTAGGCATGGACGATGAAACCATTAAAAAGGAGATACTGAAATGAAGATTGTGATTGCGGGCGCAGGAGCCGTAGGAAAACACTTGTCAAAACTACTGTCGACAGAGCATCACGACTGTGTGTTGATTGATGATGACGAGGAACGGTTGGCGGGCATAGACTCCAACTACGACATCATGGCTCTCAATGCGTCGCCTACCAGCATCAAAGCCTTGAAGGATGCAGGTGTGGGCAGTGCCGACCTGTTTGTTGGTGTGACCCGTTACGAGAGTCGTAACATCACGGCCTGTACGCTGGCTCATGCGTTGGGAGCAAAGAAAACTGTAGCACGCATTGACAACTACGAGTATCTGTCGCCCCAGAACCTGCCATTCTTCCACGATTTAGGTATCGACTCGCTGGTTTACCCTGAGGTACTGGCAGCTACGGATATCATCAATGGACTGAAGCTGTCGTGGGTTCGTCAGCGTTGGGATGTGCATGATGGAGCCCTCGTGCTGTTAGGTATCAAGTTGCGCGAAGGCTGCGAGATCCTGAATCAGCCGCTGAAGGATCTCTGTGGTCCTGAAGACCCCTATATAGTTGTTGCCATCAAACGTGGCCGAGAAACCATTATCCCTGGTGGCTTGGACGAGTTGCACCTTCATGACCTGGCCTATTTCATGACTACCAGCGAATATATTCCTTATATCCGTAAGATTGTGGGCAAGGAACATTATGAGGATGTGCACAACGTAATCATCATGGGTGGTGGAAAGACGGCAGTAAGAGCTGCGCTGACGATGCCCGATTATATGAACACCAAGATTATAGAGATGAATGCTGACCGCTGTGAGCGCCTGAATCAGTTGCTTACCGAGACGGATGCAATGGTGATTCATGGTGACGGACGTGACTTGGGCTTGCTCAACGAGGAAGGCATCAAGCACACTCAGGCATTTGTGGCTCTGACAGGTAATGCTGAAACCAACATTCTGGCTTGTCTCACAGCCAAGAAACTGGGTGTCCGCAAGACAGTGGCGATGGTAGAGAACTTGGATTATGTGCCTATGGCCGACAGCTTGGATATCGGTACTGTCATCAATAAAAAGACGGTGGCTGCCAGTCATATCTTCCAGATGATGCTGAATGCCGATGTACGCAACCTGCGTTCGCTGATGATGGTAGATGCTGATGTGGCAGAGTTCGTGGCTGCCGAGGGCTCGAAGGTGACGAAGAAACCCGTGAAGGACTTAGGGCTACGCTTCGGTATCACCATAGGTGGATTGGTACGTGATGGTAAGGGTATTCTGGTCAATGGTAACACCCAGATACTGGCAGGCGACTCTGTGATGGTGTTCTGTCATAAACATCATCTGGAGGAAGCTGAGAAATACTTCAAGAAATCCCTCTTATGGTAAACTTCCGCATCATATCGAAGATTATCGGGTCGCTGCTCTTCATCGAGTCATTCTTCATGGGAGTGTGTCTGGCAATGGCGTTCTCGTTCCATGAGGATGACGTGATGGCTTTTCTGGTTTCGACTCTGCTGACCTTCGGTGGTGCTTTTATCTTCTTGTTCTTCGGACATGAAGCTAAAAACTCATTAAGTCGTCGTGATGCCTATGTGGTGGTGACGGCAGCTTGGGTGATATTCTCTTTCTTTGGCATGTTCCCCTTCCTGATTCATGGCTCTGTCTCCAGCATTACTGATGCTTACTTTGAGACGATGTCGGGTTTCACCACGACAGGTGCTACTGTCATAGATGATGTAGAGTCGTTGCCTCATGGACTGCTGTTCTGGCGCTCGCTGATGCAGTGGATAGGCGGTTTGGGAATCGTGTTCTTCACCGTAGCCCTGCTGCCACAGCTGGTAGGTGGAAGCGTGAAGGTGTTTGCCGCTGAGGCCACAGGACCGATGCGCTCTAAGATGCATCCTCGCTTGTCTACAACAGCCAAATGGATATGGAGTATCTATATGCTGCTGACCATTGCCTGTGGTTTGTCGTTCTGGCTGGCAGGAATGGAGTGGTTCGAAGCTACCAACTATTCTATGTCGACCACAGCTACAGGTGGTTTCTCTATTCATAATGGTACCATCTTCCTGGCCTCTCCGCTTATCGAGTATCTGGCTATTCTGTTTCAGTTCTTGGCTGGTATCAACTTTACACTGCTCTATATGAGCATCTTTAAGTTCAAGTATAGTTCTCTGTTCCGCAATTCCGAGTTCAAGATTTATATCATCACCATTGTATTGGCTACTGTGTGGATTATGTATCTGTTGCTTACTCGTATGGACTATGACTTCGAACTGGCCTTCCGTTCTGCGTTATTCCAAGTAGTATCATTCATCACCACCACTGGTCTCAGTAATATGGATGCAGGAACCTGGCCCCACATCACTTGGGCTATTCTGGGTGTTCTGATGTTTATGGGAGCCTGCGCAGGTTCTACAACCGGTGGTTTCAAGAGTGTGCGAGTGCTGATGTTGCTGAAGGTGCTACGTAATGAGTTCCGTCATATCCTTCATCCCAATGCTGTGCTGCCTGTGAAAATGAGCGGCCAGAGTATTCCGCAGGGAAGGTTGGTGACGTTGCTGGCCTTCTTTACCATCTATGTTCTCGGATTGTTTATTATCACTATTATTATGGTGGTCTCAGGTGTTGATCTTACCAATGCTGCCACCATCTCACTGAGTCTTATCAGTAACGTGGGAGCAGGTCTCGATACTAATATCGGACCACAGATGTCGTGGGCCGATTTGTCTGATGGCATCAAGTGGCTCTGTTCGTTCCTGATGCTGGTAGGACGTTTGGAGATTATTACGGTACTGGTGCTCTTTACTCGTTCGTTCTGGAAAGAGAATTAGTGTTGGCGTTCAGATATTGTTCCACGTCTTTCTGTAACTGTAGGAAACGCTCCGACTGCTGGTAGCCTGTATTCTTTTTCAACATCACCTTAATGTCCTGCAACGAGTTCTCATAGCACGACATCTCGTTTTGTTTCTGGGTTCGATGTGCCTGGGCGAAATAAATCTCGTTCTGACGTTCTTGCCGCAATTGGTTACAGATTTTCGTCAGGATTGGTGCCACAACGGTATCAAAGAGATGGTGCCCTTGCATATAGAGATAGGTGGTCTGAGGTGTGATACCTAACGAAAGGATATCCGATTTGGTTTTCAGATAGGCTTCTTTATTGTTCGGAAACTGACGCTGCAACTCGTTTATCTTGGTTCTCACCTTACGGCGCAGATGGTTTATGGATGTCTCAGGGGCTTGTATCGTGAAGCCTCCAGGATCAGTAACGCGATTGAAATCGGTGAGTGAGAACCGTCCGTGATGACCAGTACGGTATGCCCAGACAGACCATACGAATAGGGGGAAACAGGCCTCGCTGTACTGTCGGAAATACTCTTGGAAGTCGAATATGCGGTGGTCATTGAGCGTCACAGCCACACAGACATCATGCAACGAAGGGACATAACATTGGAAATTCTCTATGGCATAGACATAAGTGTGAAACACATAAGGGCTTTGCAAAACTCTGCGTGACTGCTCTGTGACACCTTGCAACAGGTAGTCGTAGTCGGCATCGACACAGGCAATCATGTCAGGCCCCACATGTTCACCTACAAAGTTCATGAGCACCGATTTTTTGCCGCGTGTCAGGTTTCCCTTCGAAGGTAGCATCACCTCGAAATAGCGTTTGTCGTTCTCGAAGCGGTTGAGGACGGTGCGCCAGAAATAGATGTCATCGTAACTCTCAACGTAGGCCACAATCCTGCGTCGCGAATGTTTCCCCCTCAGCGCATTGGCCGCCTCGAAGTAACGACTGTCTATATTGTCCCTTAGTCTGCTGGGCATAGTCACACGGTGATATCCGACACTTCCGTTACACGGTCCACCCAGCCGTTCATCACCACAGCCGGACTATGGGTGGTCAGAATAATCTGTACGTTAGGATTCAACTCCAGTATCAGGTCGATGAGCCGTTTCTGCCATTCCACATGTAGGCTCACCTCTGGCTCGTCCATGAAGAGCACATAGGGCTGATCGTCTTCTACAAGTACGGTGAGCAGGATAGCCAGCATCTGCTTCTCGCCGCTTGACAACTGGTAGGGCACCAGAATCTCGCCAATCTGGGTAAAGCGAATCTCATTTTCTGTGCGGACAATTTGTTTGCCGGTCTCTGCAAATAGTTCGTCCACCATATCCTGGAAGCGCATCTTCTTCTGCGACAGCTTCTGCGCAGCATCAGCATGTCCTTGCTGCAACTGCTCAATGATACGGTTTCCGATGTTGACCTGATAATCCAGATACTTACGCTGCAGGTGATAGAGCTGGAAGTCGAGGGCTGACGAGATGCGTGAGTCAACATGCGCCATGGTGTCAAGGTCGAGCACAGGCGAGTCGAGCGAACGTATCAGGTCGAAACGTACATGAGTAGCATCTGCTGGCGATGCCGTTACATGTACGCCCTTCAACAAGTGGTTCAGAATGTCGCCATTGGTGTTGACGCTCCTCACCACCTTATTTAATATAGTACTCTTACCTACGCCGTTGATGCCGCTCAGAATGTTTACATGGGGATCCAGTTCCCAAATGATGTGTTTCTTGCCGCTCCACAGCGAGTCAATCTCTATCCTCTGGATATAATCAGCGTACTTTTGCATAGTTGTAGGGTTTTATGTCGGCAAATATACAATTATTTCTTGACATTTGCTGTGATTGACGACCAAAAATTACCAAACAAATGTTAAATTGCCCGATGAGGCCCAAATTTCTCACTTCTCACTTCACATTTCTCGTTGAAAAGTAGTACCTTTGCATCCGCTTATAGCAGAAGTCGGCATAGCTCAGTTGGTTAGAGTATCACCTTGACATGGTGGGGGTCCTTGGTTCGAATCCAAGTGTCGACACAAAAAGACCGCAAGTTTCCCTTTCGAGAAGCTTGCGGTCTTTGTTTGTTCAAAAGCTTAGGCCAATGCAGCGAATAGCTTATCAAGCGCCTCGTTGGCATCCTTGCTTTCGTCCAGCAGCGAGACGAACTTCGAACCGATGATGGCACCAGCAGCATTCTGCTGGGCTGCTTCAAGCGTCTGCCTGTTACTGATACCAAAGCCAATCATGCGTGGATTGCGTAGGTTCATGGCATTGATACGACGGAAATACTCCTGCTTGGCATCGTCGAACGATTTCTGTGCACCAGTAATAGCGGCACTCGAAACCATATAGATGAAACCATCAGTATTATCGTCGATGAAACGGATGCGCTCCTCACTGGTCTCGGGTGTAATCAGCATGATGATACGCAGGTCGTACTTGTCGGCTATTGGCTTCACAATATCCTGATAATCCTTGAAGGGAAGGTCTGGAATGATGGCACCACTAACACCCGATTCAACACAACTCTGGCAGAAGGCTTCGATGCCATAGTGAAGAATGGGATTCAGATAGCCCATCATAATAAGAGGTATCTCCACCTGATCCTTGATGGCCTTCAACTGCTCGAAAAGCAGGCGCAAACTCATGCCGTTTTTCAGGGCTTTGGTGGCAGCACTCTGAATGACGGGACCATCAGCCAGCGGGTCGCTGAAGGGGATGCCGACCTCAATGAAGTCGATGCCTCTTTTCTGCATTGTCAGAATCACGTCGCTTGTACTCTCAAGTGTAGGACTACCAGCACAGAAGTAGAGCGAAAGGAATTTCTTGTCGCCTCGGTTGGCAAAGAGCTTATTAATCTTGTTCATATCCTTACTGTTTTAATGAATTCTTTGAGTTTATTGACATCTTTAATCGCAGGAGCTGTTTCAAAGCGTGAGTTCAGGTCAATGCCGATGCACTTTGGATGGTGGAAGGCTTTTACGCGTTCTGCATCATCAGGACCAATGCCACCGCTAAGTAGGAATGGTGTCTCACCAGCGTAATTGGCAAGCACGCTCCAGTCAAACTTCTCGCCATTGCCACCCACGCTCTTTCCTTTGGTGTCGAAAAGGAAGTAGTCCACAATGCCCTCGTAGGGCTTAGTGGCTTCTAAATCCTCCTTGGTGGCCATGTTGAAGGCTTTGATGAGTTTCCATTCACGCAACTGCTGAGCGTATGCAGGTGACTCGGAGCCATGTAGTTGGATGATGTCGAGGACATAGTCATCAGCAGTTTGTTTCACCTTTTCGATGTCCTCATCAACAAACACCCCGACACGCTTACAGTTGGTAGGTAGATAGGAGGGTGCCTCTGACACGTAGCGACTACTCTTTGGCCAGAATATAAGGCCCATCAAGTCGATGCCGAGGGCTTCGACCTCACGGATGTTCTCCGTATCACGCATGCCACAGACCTTGATCATCATAGCTTCTGTATAAAGTCTTTAAGAGCTGTTCCTGGGTCGGCAGTCTTCATGAAGTTCTCGCCGATAAGGAAACCACGGAAACCAGCTTGACGAAGAGCACGAACTGTGTCGGGATTCGAGATACCACTCTCGCTGACCTTTACAGCATCTTTCGGAAGTCTTTCGGCGAGGCGGAACGAGTTCTCGACATCGGTCACAAAAGAACCGAGGTTGCGGTTGTTGATGCCACAGAGGTCGGGCTCCAATTCCGCATATTCCAACTCGGCCTCAGAGTGCATCTCAAGCAGCACCTCTAAACCAAGCTCATGGGCTTTGGCCATCAGACTCTTGCACTGCGCCTTAGTCAGGCATGCTGCGATAAGCAGTACGGCAGAGGCACCACAGATAGCTGCTTCATAGAGCTGGAACTCATCGATGACGAAGTTCTTATAGAGGATGGGTATCGTTACTCCTGACTGACGGGCAATGCGAATGAAATCATCGTGTCCGCCAAAGTAGTGCTCATCGGTGAGAATGCTAATAGCTGCTGCACCATTCTGCTGATAACCCAGCGGTATGATGTCGGCTCGTCCGTCTTCCTTGATCCACCCCTTCGACGGTGACCTACGCTTAAACTCGGCGATGATGCCTGTCTGGGATGCCAGTAGAGCCTCGCGAAGTGAGGGCTTCTTGGCCTTCCACAGTTTCAGTTCCTCGCATTTATGGTCTACTATCTCTTGTAAGATATCTTTCATAATAGCTTTAACTATTCAGTTCTACAAACTTCTTGAAGGTGCGGAGGGCAGCGCCGCTGTCGATAGACTCGCGAGCGATGGCGATACATTCTTCAATGCTCTTCTCACCCTTCTCAAGTACCTGAATACCGAAGGCCGCGTTGGCCAGCACGATGTTCTTCTGAGCCGGCAGGGCGCGATTCTCGAGAACGCTGTCGAAGATAGCAGCAGCCTCTTCCTCAGTAGCACCGCCGACAAGCTCCTCGGGCTTGGCAATTTCGAAACCGAGGTCGGCAGGTTTGAAGATGCGCTCGTACTGCTTGGTGGTAACCTTGAAGTCGCCCGTCAGCGAGATCTCATCATAACCGTCAATCGAGTTCACGATGCCATAGTCGATGCCAATCTTCTGGTAAACCTGATTGTAGAGGCGCATCTGGTCGAGGTTGGCTACACCCAGCAACTGGCACTGAGGCTGACTGGGGTTGACCAGCGGTCCCAGCAGGTTGAAGATGGTGGGGAACTGCAGGGCTTTACGGATGGGGCCTACGAACTTCATGGCCTTGGCGAAGAGCTGTGCATGCAGATAGACGATGCCGGCCTCGTTGAGCGAGCGGTTCAGTTTCTCAATATCATCGGTGAACTTGATGCCGTGATGTGCAATCACATTCGAAGCACCCGAAACAGAGGTGGCAGCATAGTTGCCGTGTTTGGCTACCTTGTAGCCGGCACCTGCGATGACGAAGCACGAAGTGGTAGAGATGTTAAAGGTGTTCTTACGGTCGCCACCAGTACCTACTACGTCGATGTAACGATCAGCATTCAGGATGGCGGGAACGCCTGTTTCAAGGATGCCATCGCGGAAGCCCAACAGCTCGTCAACGGTGACGCCACGCATCTGCAGGGCAGTTAATAACGCTGTAATCTGTTCTGTGGGATACTCGCTCTGAGTGATACCAATCAGAATATTCTTCATTTCTTCACGAGACAGTTCCTCGTGGTTCAGCATCCTGTTCAGGATGTCTTTCATTGTCTGAGCCATAATTATCTATTATCTATTTTCAATTATCAATTATAAGAACATCCAGTTTTGTAACATCTTCTTGCCGTCAGGGGTGAGCACACTCTCTGGGTGGAACTGGATACCACGCACGTTGAGCGTCTTGTGCTTCAGGGCCATAATCTGTCCTTCATCGCTCTCGGCAGTAATCTCAAGACACTCGGGGAAGCCTTGCTTTGATACCACCCATGAGTGGTAACGTCCTACGGTAAAGTCCTTTGAGATACTAGAGAAGAGCGCATCGTCGCTTGTGAGATGACAGGGTGTGGCAACCCCGTGGAACACGTCGCTGAGGTTCTCGAGTTGACCTCCGAAGGCCTCGCCAATAGCCTGATGCCCCAGACATACTCCCAGTATGGGTTTCCGTCCTGCGTAGGTCTTGATGACGTCGAGCAGTAAGCCTGCCTCAGACGGGATGCCAGGACCTGGTGAGAGGATAATCTTGCTGAACTCCTCCAGCTGTGACAGTTCGAACTGGTCGTTACGATAGACCGTTACCTCGGCTCCCAGTTCCTTGACCAGATGACTCAGATTATATGTAAACGAGTCGTAATTATCAATGATGACTATCTTCATAACCTTACATTTTTTCTGCCATTAGAATAGCACGACGCAGGGCGCCGAGTTTATTGTTCACTTCCTGGAGTTCATACTCCTCGTCGCTCTTGGCTACGATACCGCCACCGGCCTGGAACCACAGCTCGCCATTGCGGCTGACGAAGGTGCGGATGGTGATGGCCTGATTCAATGAGCCATTCAAACCGATATAACCGATACAGCCGCCATAGGCACCACGGTTATGTGGCTCGTACTCGCTGATAAGCTGCATAGCACGCACCTTGGGGGCACCACTCAGCGTGCCGGCAGGGAAGGTGTCGATAAAAGCCTTGATGGGGTCGGCACCCTTGTCGAGTTCTCCACTCACCCTCGAAACCAGATGAATCACGTGAGAGTAGTATTGCAGATCCTTGTAGAAGTCAACCTTCACCCCATGACAGTTACGACTCAAGTCGTTACGTGCCAGGTCAACCAGCATCACGTGCTCGGCATTCTCCTTGGGGTCGTTGCGCAGGTATTCGGCGCCTTGGCGGTCGGCCTCAGCATCGCCAGTACGTTTGGTTGTACCTGCAATCGGATCAATGTATGCTCGGAAGGAACTATTATCTTTCTTCTCTATCCTACAATGAGTCTCAGGCGAAGAGCCGAAGATGCGGAAGCCGCCGAAGTCGAAATAGAAGAGGTAGGGTGAGGGGTTGATGCTGCGCAGGGCGCGATAAAGTTTGAAGTCATCACCCTCGTACTTCTGGATGAAGCGGCGCGAGAGTACAATCTGGAACACGTCGCCACGCAGACAATGTTGTATGCCTTTGCGGATATTGGCCTTATGCTGCTCGTCTGTGAGAGGCGAAATCGTCTCACCCACAGGGTGGAAGTCATACGCCTTTACGTTGGCTTTGTTCATTGCACGGAACACATTCTCGAGATCAGTCTCACCATCAAGCGATATCATCGTCAGCGTATTGTTGAAGTGATCGAACACAATCACCACCTTATATAATATATATAGCAAGTCGGGTGCATCGTTCTTGGCTTGTGTCTCGTCCTTCACGTCGATGTTCTCAAAATAGCGCACAGCGTTGAACGAGGTATAGCCAAACAGTCCGCAGACATCGGCATGCTCGCCCTTAACCTCAATTCTGTCAATCAGCGCATGAATAGCATCTGCCGAACCATACTGGGCATTAATCTCATGCTTTTCTGAGGTACCATCAGGGAAAGTGATGGTGGCGAGTCCATGACCGATAGCCACGCTGGCCATCGGGTTGATGCCGATAAACGAACGCGAGTTGTTCGAGTCGTGATAGTCCGAGCTCTCCATCAGCACACTCTGTGGATAGAGGTCGCGCAGTCTCATATACACACCTACTGGGGTGTATAAGTCTGCCAGAATGGTCTTTGCTGTTGTTGTATAGTTGAATATATTCATAATAATCAATTGTCAATTAGAAATTGCCGTACTCTTTTGCCATTTCTTTGTTCTTCAAATAGGTTTCCACATCCTTGTCGCCACGACCGCTGACGGTGAGCACTACCACATCGTCCTTCTTGAACGACAGCTTCTTCAGGGCGGCAATGGCGTGAGCACTCTCAATGGCTGGGATGATGCCCTCCATGCGGGTGAGCTCGTAACCGCCATAGATGGCCTCGTCATCGTTGATAGAGAGTACCTGTGTGCGACCCTTCTTGGCCATATTGCAATGCATGGGACCGACGCCAGGATAGTCGAGACCTGCCGAGATGGTGAAGGCCTCCTGAATCTGTCCGTCCTCATCCTGCATCACCAGCATCTTTGCACCATGCAGAATGCCTGTAGTGCCTTTATGGATGGTGGCTGCAGTATAGTCTGTCTCCCAACCATGACCGCCAGCTTCGGCGAGAACGATTTTTACGCGTTCATCATCCATATAGTGATAGATGGTGCCTGCGGCGTTCGAGCCACCACCGATGCAGGCGATGAGATAGTCGGGATAGTTGCGCCCGATTTTTTCTTCCAGCTGCCATTTGATTTCCTCGCTGATGACGCTCTGCATACGGGCCACGAGGTCAGGGTAGGGGTGTGGACCCATGGTTGAACCTACGATATAGAAGGTGTCGGCTGGATGACAGCACCAGTCGCGAATAGCCTCGCTACAGGCATCGCTCAGTGTCATGTTACCTGTGCGGACGGGATGTACCTCAGCCCCCAGCATCTTCATGCGTTCTACGTTAGTGTGCTGACGCTCCACATCGGTAGCACCCATAAACACCTCGCACTTCATGTTCATCAGCGCACATACCGTTGCGGTAGCCACACCATGCTGTCCGGCTCCTGTCTCAGCGATGATACGTGTCTTGCCCATCTTCTTGGCCAACAGAATCTGTCCGATGGTGTTGTTGATCTTGTGGGCACCCGTGTGGTTCAGGTCCTCGCGCTTCAGATACAGCTGACAGCCATATTGCTCACTCATCCTCTTGGCATAATAAAGCGGTGATGGTCTGCCTACATAGTCCTTCAGCAGGGCGTGATACTCCTGCTTGAACTCCTCACTCTCGATGATTGGCAGATAAGCCTCTTGCAGGTCATGCACACATTTGTACAGAATCTCTGGCACATAAGCACCGCCAAACTCACCATAAAAACCTTTCTCGTCAACTTGATACTTGCTCATATCTTTTTTGTTTTTGCGTTATTACTTAATTGAAAGAGGCCCGTCGTAAGAACGACAGGCCTCTATATTTCTTGCTCCCACCTATGGGTACGCGGCTATCTTCTCACGATTGTCCGAATCTTGAGTTGCGCCACCACCAATAGTTGTTTGCTATGACTTTCATGTCCGTTTGTTGTTATGTTTACGTTTCGGCTGCAAAAGTAAGCATAATCTTTCAATCTGCCAAATTTTTCGCCTTCTTTTTTACATTTCGATTCAAAATGAGAATAAAAGCTGTAAATTTATTTGTTTATTCGCCTTTTTGTTGTAATTTTGCACCATCAATCAAACTAAGTAATACAATCATGAAGAAACTTTTATTATCACTTGCAGCGATGGCAACCATGACAACAGGTTATGCACAGAAGATGCTGGTGCTCTATTACTCAGAGACCGGCACCACCAAGACAGTAGCATTGGAACTTCAGAAACAGACCAATGCCGATATTGAGAGTATTGACTGCGTAGAGCCTTATTCTGGTGTTTTCCAAGAGACTATTCAGCGTGGACAGAAAGAGATGCAGAGCGGACAGATGCCTGCATTGAAACCGTTGAAGTCTAAGATTGCCGACTACGACATTATCTTCTTGGGCTATCCCATCTGGTTCGGCACCTATGCCAATCCTATTGCCACTTTAGTAAAGGAAAACGACTTTGCCGGTAAGAAGGTAGTGCCTTTCTGCACCTTTGGTAGCGGTGGACTGAACACCTCTTCCGATGCACTTGTGAAAGCGCTTCCGAAGGCAAAGATCCAGCAGGGGTATGGTGTTCGCACAGCACGTGTGGCAGCCGCTGAGAAAGAGTTGGACCGCTTCCTGAAGGAGAACGGCTATAAGAAAGGTACTGTTGAGAAGCTACCTGAATACTCAGCCCAGCAGCCTGTTACTGCCGATGAGCGTGCCATCTTCGATGCTGCTTGCTCCAGCTATCAGTTCCCTCTGGGCACACCCCAGACGGTAGGCAAGCGCACCACATCCGACAGCACCGACTATAAGTTTGCTGTGAAGGGTCGTGGTTTGGACGGCGAAGAAACCACCACTTTTATATATGTAACGGTAGGAAAGGCCGAAGGCTCAAAGCCTGAGTTCACGGAAGTAGTCCGTTAACTTACTGCCAAGGCTTCAACGGCGTTCCCACAGGGGTATAGTCTATCAGAACGAGATCGAAGATCAACACGCTGTAGCCCGGAACGGAACTATTGCCGGAAGCACCGTAGCCCAGTTCGCTGGGGATATAGATGCGCCAGTAGTCGCCGACATGCATTCGCTGCAGCGCTGTTGCGAATCCGTCAACGAGGTTTGAAATCTTGAAACGCGTTGTAGAACTGGTCTCCAGTGAGAATTTACCATAGACGGTACCTGGGTCAAAGACTTTTCCCTGCGGATGGGATGCAGAGGGGATGAGGCGCCCCTGATAAATCACACGTACAGAATCGGTATAGGCGGGACATCCCTTGCCTGTACCTTTTTCTATTTCCTTGATATAGACATATTCGGAAGCACTACCCTCAATACTGTCGTTGAGAGAGTATTTCTTGATGCGCTTCCAACCCTGCTGCTTCAGCGAGTCGTTTACCAATGAGGCCAGATACACGTCATTGCGTGATTCCCAGTTGGCAAACTCTTCGTCCTCGGCAGTCTCCTCGCTGCATGACGACAGGCCGCAGAGGCCTATCGTCACAGCGAACAGATAGATGATAATTTTCTTCATTATTGGAGTTTCTTCAAAAGACTTGCAATGCTCACCTTGTCCTCGATGATAGAGTTCAGGTCGCTGATCTTCACACGCTCCTGCTCCATAGTATCGCGGAAACGCAGGGTGACGCAACCATCGTTCAGCGTGTCGTGGTCAACGGTGACGCAGTAGGGAGTACCAATGGCGTCCTGACGACGATAGCGCTTACCGATAGAGTCTTTCTCGTCGTACTGACAAGTGAAGTGATACTTCAGCTGGTCGATAATCTCGCGAGCCTTCTCGGGCAGACCATCTTTCTTCACCAGCGGCATCACGGCACACTTCACAGGAGCCAGCGCTGCGGGCAGCTTCAGCACCACGCGGGTCTCGCCGTTCTCCAGCTTCTCCTCCTCGTAGGCGTGACACATGATAGAAAGGAACATACGGTCCACACCGATAGAGGTCTCGATGACATACGGCGTGTAGCTCTCGTTGGTCTGAGGATCAAAGTACTTGATGCTCTTGCCAGAGTATTTCTCATGCTGTGAGAGGTCGAAGTTGGTACGAGAGTGGATACCCTCTACCTCCTTGAAGCCGAACGGCATCTTGAACTCGATGTCAGTAGCAGCGTTAGCATAGTGAGCCAGCTTGTCGTGGTCGTGGAAACGATAGTTCTCAGCGCCGAAGCCCAGAGCCTGATGCCACTTCATACGGGTCTCCTTCCACTTGGGGAACCACTCGAGCTCAGTACCAGGAGCTACGAAGAACTGCATCTCCATCTGCTCGAACTCACGCATACGGAAGATGAACTGACGAGCCACGATCTCGTTACGGAAAGCCTTACCAATCTGGGCAATACCGAAAGGAATCTTCATGCGGCCGGTCTTCTGAACGTTCAGGTAGTTCACGAAGATACCCTGAGCGGTCTCAGGACGCAGGTAGATCTTCATCGAAGCATCGGCAGAGGCGCCCATCTCGGTAGAGAACATCAGGTTGAACTGACGCACATCGGTCCAGTTGCGGGTACCGCTGATGGGGCAGACAATCTCCTCGTCGAGGATAATCTGCTTCAGAGCCTCGAGGTCGGGACCCTGCATGGCCTCAGCGTAGCGGGCGTGCAGAGCGTCGCGCTTCTCCTTGGCTTCCTTTACGCGCTCGCTGGTCTCCATGTACTTAGCCTCATCGAAGCTGTCGCCAAAACGCTTGCGAGCCTTCTCCACCTCCTTCTGAATCTTCTCGTCGTACTTGGCAATCTGATCCTCGATCAGCACGTCAGCACGATAACGCTTCTTAGAGTCGCGGTTGTCGATGAGGGGGTCGTTGAAAGCATCCACGTGACCGGAAGCCTTCCATATAGTGGGGTGCATAAAGATGGCGCTGTCGATACCCACGATGTTCTCGTGCAGCATCGTCATGGCCTTCCACCAATACTGCTTAATGTTATTCTTCAACTCCACACCGTTCTGACCGTAGTCATATACGGCTCCTAAACCATCGTAAATCTCACTTGAGGGGAACACAAAGCCATACTCCTTACAGTGGCTTACGATCTTCTTAAATACATCTTCTTGTGCCATAAATCTTTTAATTTCTAGAAATTTGGGTGCAAAGGTACACAATAATAATGGAAAAAGGTGAATTGCGAAAGGAGAATTAAGAAATATTTAAATATAGGCATTATTTTTGGTTTTTCCAAGCGTTATTCGTACCTTTGCAGCCAGAATGAAGACCGTCATCGTACAACACGACATCAGAGAGGACCATCTGGAGCAGAATCTCCAAAACCTCGCCCTGCTGCTCAATCAACAGCCAGGGGCCGACCTCTACGTGCTGGCTGAGACCTTTGCCACAGGGTTTATGAAGCAGGGCGCCCATGCCGACGGACTGCCCGTGCTCGCCTGGATGCAACGGCAGGCGCAGCAGCTCAACGCGGCTATCGCAGGCAGCGTGGCAATTACCGATGAGGAGGGACTGATGCGCAACCGCCTCTTCTTTGTACGTCCTGACGGCACTTACGACTATTACGACAAGCGCCATCTCTTTGGTTATGCCGGCGAGACCGATGAGTATGTGGCTGGCGCCAGGCGTGTGGTGACAGAATGGCGAGGCGTGCGCTTCCTCCTTCAGG
>Ga0310690_10000870_pt1 | contig 59045 bp, 44 predicted proteins | sample AusTroGonzalo_MG_2_FD_207661 | JGI IMG/M metagenome (GOLD analysis project Ga0310690, IMG submission 207661) | Bovine rumen microbial communities from tropical cattle in Woodstock, Queensland, Australia - Gonzalo_04 (v2) (version 2) | ecosystem: Host-associated > Mammals > Digestive system >... | reverse complement strand
AGCAACGTGCAGGCGGTGATGGATGGAAAAATCGATGAATTTATTAAAGCATATCTGATGGAATTCGGACAGAAATAAAAACATAAGTTATGGTAACGTTTTTTATTGCTTTAGCCGTCTTGATTATTGGCTATCTGATTTACGGAAAATTCATTGAGAAGCTCTTTGGCGCTGACCCGAAACGCGAGACGCCGGCTGTCACCATGGCCGACGGCGTTGATTACGTCCCGATGAAGCCTTGGAGAATCTTCTTGATTCAGTTTTTGAATATCGCTGGCGTCGGTCCAATCATCGGTGCCATCATGGGAGCGCAGTACGGAACGGCGTCGTTCCTGTGGATTGTACTCGGCAGCATCTTCGCTGGAGCTGTCCACGACTACCTCTCGGGTATGATTTCGTTGCGCACCAAAGGCTCAAGTCTGCCTGAGATTCACGGCATGTTTCTTGGCCACGGCGTGAAACAGTTTATGCGCGGATTTACTGTTGTGCTGATGATTCTGGTCGGCGTTGTCTTTGCCAACACACCGGCGACATTGTTAGTCAACAACTTCACGCCAAGCTGGAATCCTTACATCTGGGTCATCATTATCGTTGTTTATTACATCACTGCGACATTGTTGCCTATCGACAAGCTCATTGGCAAGATTTATCCGATTTTTGGAATACTCTTGTTGGGCATGGCGGTGGCAATCTTTGTGGCGTTTATCGTTTACAAACCTGAGATTCCTGAGATTTGGAGTGGCTTGCAGAACCGTCATCCTGGAGCGGCGCATAACCCTATCTTCCCGATGATGTTCATCAGCATAGCATGCGGCGCAATTTCCGGTTTCCATGCCACACAGTCGCCTCTGATGGCACGTTGCATGGTCAACGAGAAGCAGGGTCGTCCGATTTTCTACGGCGCTATGATCACTGAAGGCGTGGTGGCGTTGATTTGGGCAGCCGCGGCGGCATATTTCTTCGGTCCCGACAGCGTCGTTGATGTCACAGGCAAGAGTGGAGCCGCCATCGTGGGCATTATAGCAAACACATGGTTCCCGTCGGCGATAGCAGTGATTACTGTGCTTGGTGTGATTTCGGCAGCCATCACTTCGGGCGACACGGCATTGCGTTCGGCTCGTCTCATCATAGCCGACTTCCTGCATTTCGACCAGAAGTCTATCAAGAACCGTCTTATCATCGCCATCCCGATGTTTGCGGTGACAGCTTTGATTTTGGTCTATAGCCTCGCCGACGCGAAAGGTTTCGACATCATTTGGCGTTATTTCGCTTGGGCAAATCAGGTGCTTGCTATGGTAACTCTTTGGACCATAACGGTTTATCTTGCACAAGAAAGAAAAGCATACATCGTGACGATGATTCCTGCCATGTTCATGACAATGGTCACAATGACATATATTTTCGAGTTCCCTGCCGGAAAATACATCGAAGGCGTGGGATTCTCATCGACGGTCGCCCCGATAATAGCAGCCTGCATCACGCTGTTGTTTACAGTCTTGTTCTGGAACTGGCGTAAAAAAGCCATCAAGTCTGAAATAAAAGCTTGACGATGAACGCCGCCACACGACAGTTTATCGAGTCGCATCTGAACGACGACGTGCGCCAGCTGGCGTTGTCGAAGTTTCCTGACGATGTAGATAAGGCGTTGGCACTCAATCAGATAGAAGCGCGACAGATTCTGTCGAAGAAAGTGCCGTCGTGGGCGTCGAATCCCGATTTGTTGTTTCCGAGACACCTCTCGTTGGAGCAGTGTTCTTCCGAGCTGACTGCAAAATACAAATCATCGTTGGTCGAAAACGGCGATGTCTTTGTCGATTTGACAGGCGGTTTGGGTATCGATTCTTATTTCCTTTCGGAGAAATTCAAAACATCGTATTACGTTGAAAATCAGAAGGAATTGTGCAATCTGGCTGACCATAATTTTGCGGTTTTAGGTCGAAAAATCACAGTCGTTAATTCCGATGCGGAAACCTTCTGTAGGGACGTGGCGTGCGGCGTCCGCCCTGATTTGATTTTCATCGACCCCGCCCGCCGTGACATGTATAACCGCAAAATGGTATCATTGCACGATTGCACACCCGATGTGGTAAATTTTGTTGGGACGTGGCGTGCCGCGTCCGTCCAAACCGTGATGATAAAATTATCCCCAATGTTGGATATTTCCGTGATTATCAACGAATTGCCCAATATTACAGAAATCCACATCGTGGCGGTGAAAAACGAATGTAAGGAGGTTTTGGTTCTGTTGCGACCGGATGACAATGGCGAAATAACAATACATTGTGTTGATTTGTTCCCGGTAGGGACAAGGCATGCCTTGTCCTTACAATACGCGATCAATGACGAATCCGTTGCCGTCCCGACCTTCGCCACCACCATCAAAAAATACCTCTACGAACCCAACGCCGCCATAATGAAATCCGGCGCCTTCAAATTAATCTCCCAGCGTTTCGCCATCGATAAATTGCACATTAACAGCCATTTATACACATCTGACAACCTGATTCCCGATTTTCCAGGCCGCGTTTTCGAGGTCGTTGGGTTTGCGCCATTTAGCAAAAAGATTAAAAAAGAATTGTTGAAAGATGTCACCGAAGCCTCGGTTGTTGTCCGAAATTTCCCATTGAGTGCCAATGAGTTACGAAAATCATTAAATCTCAAGGAGAGCGATGAGAATTTCGTTTTCGGCACGACGATGATGGGGGAGAAGAAGGTGGTGATTTATTGCAAAAAACACATATAATGAACAAGAAAATCTACTTTGCAGGCTCAATCCGCGGCGGTCGTGTAGATGCCGACCTCTACAACAGGATTATTTCATACATCCAGCGCACCGATGTCGTTCTGACAGAGCATGTTGGCAGCAAAAACCTGTTCCTTACCGAGCAAGGTTTTGAGCGCGATTCGAAGATTTACGACCAAGACACCGCCTGGCTTCGCGAAAGCGACCTCTTAATTGGCGAATGCACCTGCCCGTCGCTCGGTGTCGGCTACGAACTCGCCTACGCCGAACGTTTCGGCATCCCGTGCCATATCTTCTACAACAAAACCAAGACCCAACTCTCCGCCATGCTCACCGGCAACCCATATTTCAAAATTCATCCTTACGAGAGGGAAGAGGAGATTTATGCGGTTTTGGATGAGATACTGAAAAAGTTATAACACTGCTGCAACCTTTCTCACACCTTTCAAAACGTTCAAGAAAGACTTGTCGTTTCTGGTGGTCTGCATGTTGTATTTCATCTGAAGATACATTAGCGAGTCGGCGGGTACATCGAGAGCGGCCTCAAACATAAGGGCTGTTTTAGCTGTCAATGAGCGCCGACCGTTCAAAATTTCGTTGACCACCGAATATGTAAGTCCCATGCTGTCAGCCAGTTGCCTCTGACTGATGCCGCGAGATTCGATTTCATCTTTCAAAACCTCTCCAGGATGAGTGGGATATGCCCCGTAGCCTAAATTACCCATGATTTTAAATCAAATTACGCCTGCAAAGATAATACTTTTTTTAGAAATATTCGCACTTTTTGCGAACTTTTTAAAAAATAAAAAAACTGTGCCACATATCAGTATGACACAGTTATAGATGTTCGCAATTTTGTCAATCAATGACCCTCTTTTTTTATTTTTATACCAGCATTGATGGCTTCTTCTGGGGATAGTTCTTTTTGTAATAACCAATGATAAACATTGCTATTGCCAATTGTGACAACATAAGCTTGAACAAATTTCCATCCTAATTCTCCCATATAATTCATTGCATCAACCATAGAGTTAAACTCTAATGCCTGACCATTTTCATCAACCATTGTATTGTTTCCCCATCTAGCATTTTGACCATAATCAATTGCTACTTTAACTTTAGCATTTAATTTCAGAGTACCAACAAGTTCGCAATAAGCTGTATGTGTCTCGTTTTCTGGTTTAACATCTTGTGCATTTAAACATGGACAGGATAGAATTACAGCAAACACAAAGGCTAATAATAGTTTTTTCATGGTATAAACCCTATTTCGTGTCGGGCACAACTTTTATACCCTTCCAGTACCAATAAGGACAATTAATTGTATAAAAGAAGCGTGGCACTGTATACCATGTCTTTAAGTGAAGGTCGTGAGATTACCTTTGTAGGAAGATATAGGAATAACAGCCCACGCTATAGCGCGAACCTTATGCCGTCTTGCCTACGAAAATTTCTCACGTTTTCACTTACAAGCCAAGCATAACGCTTCGTTAATTTCAATAAATCAGAGGTTTAATTGCTTAAACCAATGGCAAAGATAATACAATTTTCCATTCCCCACAAAATTAATTTGCAGAAAATAGCTATTTCCAAAAGATTTTTTGAGATTTCTCCACTTCGCTTCGCTACGGTCGAAATGACGAAGTGGCTATGATGGATATGACGTAAGGAAAAGCTAATGGCTAACGGCTAATAGCCAATGGCTAAAAATCTTTTATCTTTTATCTCTTATCTTTTATCTAAATTTATTATCTTTGCAGTTTCAAATATTTTGCAAAAATGGCACAGAAACCGTCTATTCCTAAGGGCACGCGCGACTTCCTTCCGGATGTCATGATGCGCCGAAATTATATATTCGACACGATAAAGACCGTGTTCAAACGCTTTGGTTTTCAACCGATTGAAACCCCTTCGATGGAGAACCTCTCCACGCTGATGGGCAAATACGGCGAGGAAGGCGACAAGCTGCTGTTCCGCATCCTCAACTCTGGCGACTTCATGTCGGGAGTGGAGCAGAACGGCCAGTTACTCGACTCACTGAAGCTCTCAAGCAAGATCTGCGAGAAAGGTCTCCGCTACGACCTCACAGTGCCGTTTGCGCGTTTCGTGGTGCAGTACCGCGACCAGATCGCTTTCCCGTTCAAACGCTACCAGATGCAGCCGGTATGGCGCGCCGACCGTCCACAGAAAGGACGTTACCGCGAGTTCTACCAGTGCGACGTCGATATCATCGGCAGCGACTCACTCCTCAATGAAGCCGAGCTTGTCCAGATAGTCGATGAGGTGTTTAACAACCTCGGCATCAAAGTCGTCCTGAAGATAAACAACCGTAAGGTCCTTGCCGGAATAGCCGAATACATCGGAAAACCTGACGCTCTCGTCGACATCACCGTGGCAATCGACAAACTTGATAAGATCGGAATCGACGCGGTGAATGCCGAACTCGCCGAGAAAGGCCTTGACAATGAAGCCATTGCAAAACTGCAGCCTATCCTCTTCATGCAAGGCAGCGCCCGCGAGAAATTTGCCCAGCTCAAATCTTTGATGAGCGGAATAGAGGTGGGAACAAAAGGCATCGAAGAGTTAGAAACTCTATTCAATTATCTCGATGTTCTAGGATTGAAGATAGAATATGAGCTTGATTTAACATTAGCTCGCGGCTTGAATTACTACACCGGAGCCATCTTTGAGGTGAAGGCGAAAGACGTCGCGATGGGCAGCATCTCGGGTGGCGGTCGTTACGACAACCTCACCGGAATCTTCGGTCTGCCTAACGTTTCAGGCGTCGGCATCAGCTTCGGCGCAGATCGTATCTACGACGTTTTGAACGAGCTGAACCTCTTCCCGGAGAAGAACGCCGAAAACACCGAAGTCATCTTCCTGAACTTCGGCAAAAACGAAGAGCTTTATTGTCTCCCATATCTGCAACAGCTTCGCCGTCAAGGCATTAACGCCGAGATTTATCCTGACGCAAGCAAGATTCAGAAGCAGATGAAATATGCCGACCAGCGCAACATCCCGGTGGTGGTGATGGCAGGCGAGACCGAGGTCAACGACAAGACTTTCACCGTGAAATGGATGAAAGAAGGTCGTCAGGAGAGCGTGAAAGCTGAAAATTTAATCGAAATAATCAAAAAATAACATACAATGAAGACACATTATATCTCAACAGAAACCCTCACATTTGAGGAAGTCAACCGAATCATCAACGAGCATTACAAACTCGCATTGTCAGACGACGCAAAACAGCGCATCCAGAAGTGCCGCGACTATCTCGACAAGAAGATGGAGACACAGAAAACCCCGATTTACGGCGTGACAACCGGCTTCGGCTCACTCTGCAACGTCAACATCTCGAAGGAAGATCTCAGCACTCTCCAGAAAAACCTGGTGATGTCGCACGCTTGCGGCACCGGCGACCTCGTCCCGGAAGAGATCATCCGTATCATGCTCCTTCTGAAGATTCAGAACATGTCGTACGGTAACTCGGGTGTGCAACTCGTTACAGTTCAGCGACTTATCGACTTCTTCAACAACAACGTTCTGCCGGTTGTCTATGACGAAGGTTCCCTTGGCGCTTCAGGCGACCTTGCACCACTCGCCAACCTCATGCTGCCATTGCTCGGTTTAGGTGAGGTTCATTACAAAGGCGAGATTCGTCCAGCTGCTGAGGTCTGCAAGATTTTCGGTTGGGAGCCTATCACACTTCAATCGAAGGAAGGTCTGGCACTGCTTAACGGCACACAATTCATGTGCTCATACGGCACCTACGTGTTGCTCAAGGCATTCCGTCTGCAGTACCTCGCCGATATGATTGGCGCCGTCTCATTGGACGCTTTCGATGGCCGCATCGAGCCGTTCTTCGACCAGATTCATCAGATTCGTCATCACCGCGGACAGATCGTCACCGCTGAGCGTTTCCGTAACTTCCTGAAAGGCAGCGAGATGATTGCTCGCGAAAAACAACATGTCCAGGATCCATATTCGTTCCGTTGCATCCCACAGGTGCACGGTGCTTCGAAAGACGCCATCAACTACGTGTCGCAGATCCTCGGTGAGGAAATCAACGCCGTTACCGACAACCCGACAGTGTTCCCTGATGAGGACATGGTCATCTCGGCAGGTAACTTCCACGGACAGCCTCTGGCTTTGAGCCTCGACTTCCTCGCCATCGCAATGGCTGAACTCGGCAACATCTCAGAGCGCCGTACATATCAGCTCATCGCCGGAAAACGCGGTCTGCCGTCGTTCCTCGTCGCTGAACCGGGTCTTAACTCAGGCTTCATGATTCCTCAGTATGCAGCAGCGGCTATCGTCAGCCAGAACAAGCAGCTCTGCACTCCTGCATCAGTCGACAGCATCGAGTCGTCGCAAGGTCAGGAAGACCACGTGAGTATGGGTGCCAACGCAGCAACAAAGGCATTGCGCGTCGCCAACAACCTCGAGCGTATCCTCGCCATCGAGCTCTTCAACGCAGCACAGGCCCTCGACTTCCGCAAACCTATCAAATCGTCAGCATTCATTGAGAATTTCGTCGCTGAATACCGTAAGAAAGTCGAATTCGTGAAAGTCGACAAGGTGATGTACACCGAAATCGCAAAATCAGTGAAATTCCTGCAGGATTACGATTTGGGTGAGAAGATTTTTGAGAAATAAAGGTTTTTGTACTTCTTATAGTTTTAAATGCCGCGGAAATAATCTGCGGCATTTTTTATTATATCGTTTTGATTTATACGAAAATAATTGTATTTTTGTGCTGTTAATATTTTGAGAAATGGTAAGAAGATTTGTAGTTTTATTTATAACATTGATAATAACGGTTTCAGTATATGCTCAGCTGGAGGTAAAGGAAAATTCATTTAAGGAAGTGCCAGGATTTGTTAATATCAATATCGATAAAATGTATGATGATAATGACAAACTTTATGCTGTGCTTAAAATTAAAACAGAAAACATCAGTAGTAAAGAACGCCGTGAATTAAGTTTCAAAGGAGATGCACAAACATTCTTTGAAATTGAATACAAAGATGGCGAGGTTTGGTTATATATCAGTTATTACGCAACTTTTATAAAGATTTCTCACGAAGAGTTTAGTTCTACGGAATTTTATTTTCCATATGATATGAAACCTAAATGTGGCTATGAGTTAACTCTTATAAATAAATCTGAAACAATTAGCAGTGGATGGGCTTCCTTGACATTAACCACTTCACCTGAGAATGGTGCTGAAATAACATTAAATGGAAGAGAGATAGACCAAACAACTCCATATACAAACAATATGCTTCCTTCTGGGAAATATGATATTACCGTCTCCAAATTCGGGTTTGAAAGCGTTACAAAAACGATAGTTATTGATGATGGTCAAACTACAGGTTTAAACATTGAGATGCCATATAAATATGGTAGTATTAGTGTTGTGTCAGATCCAGATGGAGCTTCTGTTTTTGTTGACGATGTTGAATATGGTAAAACTCCGTTGGTTTTGAATAATATCAAATATGGTACGCATGAATTAAAGATTAAAAAGGAAAAACTAAAAACATACAAAAAACAATTCATAATAAATAATGAAGATGCCATTGCCATAAGTACTGTTTTAAAGAATTGTCCGGACGGTGCCATAGAAGGATTATTTTCTGTAAGTGACAATAAACAAGTTTATTTTTCTAAAGGAAATTTGCAATACAATATTAAAAATAAAATATGGCGATTTGCTGAAAACCAATGGGATTGTATTGGCGAAAAAAACAAGAAAATGTTTTCTTCAATACCTTATAAAGGTTGGATTGATCTTTTTGGATGGGGAACTGGTAATGACCCGACAAAACACGATGGACATGGATATGATTATAAAGAGTTTATAGATTGGGGAAATAATAATATATCAAATGGAGATTCTGTATCATGGCGCACATTAACAGAAGAAGAATGGAATTATATTCTATATAAAAGAGAAACGAAATCAGGAAAGCGATATTTTTATGCACAAGTAAATAATATTAATGGTGTTGTAGTTCTTCCTGATGATTGGGATGCTTCTATTTATGATAATGAATACTATACAACCTATGATGCCAATATAATTTCTATGTCTGAATGGAATATTAAATTCATGCCCAATGGTGCTGTATTTCTACCTGCTGCGGGATATCGCTTTTGCCGTACATATGATTATGACTGGACTGTATATCGCTGTGGAAAAGACTACTTTTATTGGTCGTCATCTAAAAACGATACAAGGGATGAGTTAGCATATTGTTATACAAGTGGTGGTAGTTTTTTTAGTATAGGAGAAAGTCGCAGCGATGGTTGTAGTGTCCGTCTGGTTTGTGATGTTGAATAGTTTTTGGTCTTATTTTAAGAAAAAGTAATAAGCGAACGAGTCCGTATTGTAAAAAAATGTTATCTTTGCAAATTGTAAAATTATATATATGAAAATTAAATCAATAAGTGCTAAAGACAATAGAACTGGATGGAATATTAATAATGTTCAGTTCAATCCTATGCTTACACTTTTTGTTGGCGCATCGGGTGTCGGCAAAACCAAAGTGTTGAATGTGATAAAGGTTTTAGCTCGTATTGCTAAGGGTGAATCGTATAATGCCATAGAATGGAATGTTGTGTTTGAACAAGCAGGAAGAAACTATATTTGGGAAGGAGAGTTCGATTCTGTTGATGGTCAAGCCCAAAAAATTATTGATTTGGATGATACAGAGGGTAGAGTGTCTATTTTTAGAGAGCAGATTACAGATAATGGAAAGGTTTTGGTGAAACGGTCTTCTGAAGCCATATTCTATAAAGATGAGAAATTGGTTAAGTTGGACAATACCAAAAGTGTTGTAGCATTGTTAAAAGGAGAGTCTTCTATCGAACCAATTTATAAAGGATTTCAACAGTGTTATGATTTGGATACAACTGCTAATATAATAAGTTTGTCAACAATAGTTGATGTTGGCAAAAGGCCGTTGAATCTGACATTAATTAAGGCTTTAAGAATGTTTTCACCTTTAGAAAGATTCTTTTTATTACATGAGAATAAACTAAAGGAGTTTGATATTATTTGCCAGAAGTTTTATGATATATTTCCTAATGTTAAGGAAATCGGTTTTACTTTGGTTAAGAGTTTCGATGAAAAGTTTATCCCGTTACTTAGAATAAGGGAAGAAAATGTGGCTGCATGGATCGAACAGCTTGATATCTCTTCCGGTATGTGGAGAACTCTTATTCAAATCATAACTTTGGTTTTGGCAAATGATGGCGATGTAATCATGATAGATGAGTTTGAAAACGGCCTCGGTGTGAATTGTATCAATGAATTGGCTGATTTGATTATGGATCCTGAGACTGATGTCCAGGTTATCATGACAAGTCATCATCCGTATATCATTAATGCGATTCCAGTTAATGATTGGAAGATTTTAACTCGTAATGGATGCGATGTGCATGTTCATACGGCAGAACAGCTTAATATTGGTGAACACTCAAAACATGAAGCTTTCATGCAATTGTTGCAGACCCCAGAATATAAAACAGGACAAAACAGAAACTAAATTAATGAAATGAATTTTTATATAATTGTTGAAGGAGATAAAACGGAAATGTCGGTTTATCCGGCATGGCTTTCTATTTTGGCACCGGAATACACCAAAATAGATGATGCTTGGAAAGTGGGTGATAACAATTACTATATTTTCAGTGCTGGCGGAATACCATCTATCTATACTCATGTGAAAAATGCTGTTATGGATATCAACAAAATTAACAGCACTGCTGGTTTGCATTATGATTATCTTTTAGTTTGTTTGGATACAGAAGAAGAAACCAAAGAATATATATTGCAAAGAATTAATGAAGTTTTACAAGCAGATAATGTGTCTTTGCAAAATGCTGAGTTGGTGGTATTTGAACATAAGGTTTGTATGGAAACGTGGTTTTTGGGTAATGACAAATTGTTTAAAAACAACCCGCAAAACAAGGATCTCTTAAATTATATCAAGTTTTATAATGTTGGGAAAGATGACCCTGAAGAAATGGGTAATATTGATACAAATCGGTTTTCTACAAAAGCGCAATTCCATTTGAGATATTTGAAAAGAATGCTTGAAGAGAGAAATATGGTTTATTCTAAAAGCAATACTAAAGAGATTCAAAAATCTGCATATCTGGAACAGCTGATAAAAAGATTTGATGAGACGGGTCATATTGAATCGTTCGGAAATTGGTATGAATTTGTTAAAAATAATTTTAAATGAAACAAAATTAATATGGAAGAAAACTTGGATCAAGAACAATATTTTAACGACTTCGAAAACCCTGAGCCTCAGCGTCCCAACGGGCTTACGGTAGCCTGCGTGCTATCGTTCATCAACGCGGGATTGCAGTTTATAAGCAACATTTTCTCGTATTTGGCATACAACATGATGCACGAACTCGCTCAGAGCGAGGAGTATCACGAGATGATGGAGAAATTCATGCCCGACATGGAAGAGTTTGAAACCACCCTAGAGGCCCAGCTCGCCGTCCCACGCATCAGCTATCTGCTCACAGCTCTACTGTTCGCCGGCTCGTTCATTGGCGTGCTTTACATGTGGCGGATGCTAAAGAAAGGCTTCCATATCTATGCCATCGCACAGATTCTTATGCTCATAGTCACCGCATTGATGGTAGTGCCAGTCACAGGCGCCTCGATGGCCGGACCTGTCGTCCTGACAGCCATTTGGATAGGAATTTATTTCATCTATTACAGAAAAACCCTTAAATAATGGTCAACGAAGAGGTCATAAAGGAGCGTCAGAGTATCTTTAAGGAACGCAAGCATATCACACTGGGCGTCAAGCTGGTGTGCTCATTCGCAATCACTTATTATATCCTGTTTTTCGCCTTTATGACCTATATATTGATTAAGTATAACACCGTTTTTGAAGAAGGCTATATCGACAAAAACCTCAATGCATTGGTGGCAACCAACCATTACACCGTTTTTATAGTGGAATGGGTGCTCCTCGCCTCAATAGTGGTGAGTCTGTTTATGGTCTTCTTGAAAAAACGTCTCGGTAAGTTCCTTTTCATGATTTTCACCATATTGCTCGTGGTGTGCCAGTTCTATACGACATATCCTCCGGCGTATGAGGTGTATGTCTTGGAGCTTTTCATAGTGCTTATAATAGCTCCGCTGAAAGTGATTTCGAAGTTTACCGAGCGCATTCAGATTGAAACGAAAAAAATCAACCCTTTTAAAGAAGAAAAATGAACCATATCACTCTTTCGGGCGAGCTTGGTAGCGGAAAAAGCACCGTCGCCAATTATCTGATAAGCAAGATGCCTTTCAAAATAGTATCGGCAGGACTGCTGTTCCGTCAACTGGCTGCCAAACACGGCATGTCGGCGAAGGAATTCAACGAATTTATCGAGAGCGACCCGAAATACGACCATTATGTCGATGACACCATGGCTGAGCTGGGCCGTACCGACGAAAAAATCATCTTCGACTCGCGCATGGCATGGCATTTTGTGCCTTCTTCGTTCAAGATTTATCTCTATGTCGATGTCGATACCGCGACCGAACGTATCTTCAATGACAAAGGCCGCGTCAGCGAGTCGTATTCCGACAAGGAGACCGCACGCCAGGAGATAATCGACAGAAGGAAGAGCGAGCTGCTGCGCTACCAGAATTTCTACCACTGCAACCTCGACGACTACAGCAACTACGATCTCATCGTCGATACCAGCCACGCTACCCGTGATGAGGTTAATGAATTGATTTACAATAGTTTCAAGGCTTTTGAAGAGGGAAAAGAATACACCAGGATATGGCTTTCGCCGAAGTCATTAATATTAAAAGGTGATGAGCCAGACGACACTGGTTCAAAACTTGTTATCAACAAAAAAGATGGTCGTTTTGTGGTCGAAAGTGGCTTTTCAAAGGTCAAAAAAGCACTCCAAAATCGCCAAAGTCTTGTGGCTGTTGACATTGTGAAATGTTGATAATTTTGTTAATAAAAAGATAAAAATTTAAGCTCCAAACCGAAAAGTTTTGTATAATTTTGCAATGAAAAAATCGGAAAGATTATGATAAAAATTTCAACATTAACCATTGTTGAGAATCATAGTCTTTACTTAAAAAACGAGCAATAATAATATATAAAACTAACGTAGTATGGAGTTTAACCAGGTCTTTATTATCAAGAGAAATGGTAAGCGCGAGCCTTTCTCGGTCGATAAAATTAAAAATGCTATTCAGAAAGCCTTCTTGAGCGTCGGGAGCTTTGCTCCGCAGGAGGTTCTCACCAACATCATGAGCCGTGTCAGCATCCACGACGGAATCTCGGTGGAGGAGATACAGAATCAGGTGGAGAACGCACTCATGGCCGAACGCTATTATAACGTCGCCAAATCATATATCCTTTACCGCCAGCGTCATTATGAAGACCGCGAGGTGAAGGACAAGCTCGACTTCCTTATCAACTACTGCAACGCCCAGAACGCGGCATCGGGTAGCAAATACGACGCCAACGCCAATGTGGAGAAGAAAAACATCGCCACACTCATCGGCGAGCTTCCGAAATCAAACTTCATACGTCTCAACCGCCGTATGCTCTGCGACCGCATCAAAGACATGTACGGCAAGGAAGTGGCCGACAAATACATAGAGCTGCTCAACCATCATTTTATCTACAAAAACGATGAGACGAGCATTGCAAACTACTGTGCATCAATCACCATGTATCCGTGGCTGCTTGAAGGCACCAAGTCGATAGGCGGCAACGCCACACGCCCAACCAACCTCAAGTCGTTCTGCGGTGGCTTCATCAACATGGTGTTCATGGTGTCGTCGATGCTTAGCGGCGCCTGCGCAACTCCAGAGTTCCTGATGTATCTCAACTACTTCATCGGGATGGAATACGGCAAAGACTATTACACTCGCGCTAACGAAGTGGTTGACCTCTCGACACGCAAACGCACCCTCGACAAGGTCATTACCGACTGCTTCGAACAGATTGTCTATTCCATCAACCAGCCTACCGGCGCACGTAACTACCAGTCGGTGTTCTGGAACATCTCCTACTACGACAAATTCTACTTCAAGAGCCTCTTCGGCAACTTCTACTTCCCTGATGGCAGCCAGCCTGACTGGGACTCGCTCAACTGGCTCCAGAAACGCTTCATGAAATGGTTCAACGCCGAACGTCTCAAGACCGTCTTGACATTCCCAGTCGAGACCATGGCTCTCCTTTCGGAAAATGGCGACATCGCCGACAAGGAATATGCCGACTTCACAGCTGAGATGTACGCCGAAGGCCACTCGTTCTTCACCTACGTAAGCGACAACGCCGACTCACTCAGCTCATGCTGCCGTCTCCGTAACGAGATCCAGGACAACGAGTTCAGCTACACGCTTGGTGCCGGCGGCGTATCGACAGGCTCAAAGAGCGTGCTCACCATCAACATGAACCGCTGCATCCAGTACGAAGAGCAGAACCGCCTGCCATTCCTCAGCTTCGTCGAAGAAGTCATCGACCTTATGCACAAGGTCCAGATGGCTTACGACACCAACCTGCGTTATCTCCGCGACAAAGGTATGCTCCCATTGTTCGATGCCGGATACATCGCAATCGACCGCCAGTACCTCACAATAGGCGTCAACGGTATCGTCGAAGCTGCCGAATTCAAAGGCATAGAGATTAGCGATAACCCTGAGTATCAACATTTTGTTGAAGAAATCCTCAGCCTCATCGAGAAGTACAACAAACAGTACAAGAAACCTGGTCTTATGTTCAACTGCGAGATGATTCCTGCCGAAAATGTGGGCGTGAAACACGCAAAATGGGACAAGGAAGACGGCTACAAGGTGCCTCGCGACTGCTACAACAGCTACTTCTATGTCGTTGAAAACCAGAACACTAACGTTCTCGACAAGTTCAAACTCCACGGCGAGCGTTACATCAAGCACCTCACAGGCGGCTCGGCATTGCACTGCAACCTCGAGGAACACCTCACACAAGACCAGTACCGCCAGCTCCTGAAAGTGGCATCGAAAGAAGGCTGCAACTACTTCACATTCAACATCCCTAACACGGTGTGCAACGATTGCGGCCATATCGACAAACGTTATCTCAAGAAATGCCCGAAGTGCGGCAGCGACCATCTCGACTACCTCACTCGCGTCATCGGATACATGAAACGTATCAGCAACTTCTCGGCAGCACGCCAGGTGGAAGCAGGCAAACGTTTCTATGCAAAATTCTAAAGTAGAGAATGCTGAAGTACTACAACTATGACGTCGTCTTTCAGGAAGTCCCTGATGAAGTGAGTCTGGCAATAAACCTTACCAACTGCCCGAATCACTGCCCCGATTGTCATAGCCCGCATCTCTGGGAGAACATCGGCGAGGAACTCACTGAAAACGAACTGACAAGACTCGTCGAGATTTACAAAGGCGACATCACCTGTGTGTGCATCATGGGTGGTGACGCCTCTAAATATGAAGTGGAGCAACTAGCCCATTTTATCAAACAAAATCTGAACCTTAAAGTCGCTTGGTATTCTGGCAGATATGATAATCCTATGAATATCAGCGATTTTGATTATATAAAATATGGTCCGTATCTCACCGATAAGGGCGGACTGAAGTCTCCCGACACAAACCAGCGCTTCTATAAAGTTGTTGACGGCGAATTGCAAGACATGACTTATAAATTTCAAAGAAGATAGTATGGAAAACGATGCATATAAACCAATCGACATTGCTAAAGTGTTGGAATCCAAGGGTATAAAGCCAAGACGCTGGCTTGTGCGCTTGCTCAACCGCCTTCTCCATGTCGATGAAATCAACGAGGGACTGTCATTGAACGACGACAAGGAAGGGGTGGAATGCGCGCAAGGTATCATGGATTACCTCAACATCAAAGTGGAATTGCACAATGCCGAGCGTATCCCTAAAGACGGCAACCCCATCATCGTGGCCAACCATCCTCTCGGCGGTCCCGATGGCATGGCACTCATAGCCGCCGTGGGCGCAGTCCGCAGAGATATCTTGTTCCCTGTCAACGACTTCCTGATGCATGTTAGACGGTTGAAGCCTGTTTTTGTGCCTATCGACAAAGTTCATGGCAACCGCACAACCGCCGCCGGCATCAATGAGGCGTTTGCAGGCCAAAATGCCCTGCTGTATTTCCCGGCAGGCTTGTGCTCGCGCCGAATCAAAGGCAAAATCATCGACCTCGAGTGGAAACCTACAGTGGTGAAAAAAGCCATCCAGCATCACCGCGATATCATTCCGGTGCATATCGAGGCACGCAACCGCCGCCGTTTCTATACTATCGCCAACTGGCGCAAACGTCTTGGAATAAAATTCAACTTCGAGATGGCATTGCTTCCTGGCGAAATGTTCGCCCAAAGTGGCAAGACCTTCACCATGACAGTGGGCGAGCCTATCCCATGGCAGACCTTCGACGACGGCACTCCAGCCAGCGAATGGGCAAAACGCCTTCACGACCTGATTTATACCATTAAATAGATAAATCTACTGAAAATGGATACTTCATATATCATATCTCCAATCTCCCGCGATCTTATCAAACAAGAGCTTACTAGAAAGATTTTCTTTCGTAAGACTAACCATGGCGGTAAGGAGATTTATATCACCACAGCACATATATCACCGAATATTATGCAGGAAATAGGCCGTCTGCGTGAGCTTTCATTCAGAATGGAAGGCGGCGGCACAGGACAACCAGTCGATATCGACGAGTTCGATATCCTTCCTGAACCATATTGCTTCAGACAACTCTTCGTGTGGGATCCTGAGAACGAGGAGATAGTCGGTGGCTATCGTTTCATCCACGGATCCAACATGTTCCGCTCCGTCGATGGCTCAATCTACACCCCGACAGCGGAGTTGTTCCATTATACCGATGAATTCATCGACAAATACCTGCCTTACACCCTCGAGTTGGGACGCTCGTTTGTGCAGCCTGCCTACCAGCCGAGTACCGATATCCGAAAAGGCATGTATTCACTCGACAACCTGTGGGACGGTCTCGCCACACTGGCAGTGGAGATTCGCAACACGAAGTATTATTTCGGCAAAATTACCATGTATCCGCAGATGAACCGCCAGGCGAAAGACCTGATTCTTTATTTCTATCAGAAACATTTCCCCGACAAAAACGGTTTGGTGTGGCCAGTCGAGCCTCTGAAAATTGAAACAGATTACAATAAGCTCCATGATCTGTTCACAGGCCGAAACTACAAGGAAGACTATCAGATTCTGCAACGCTCGGTGCGTGAACTCGGCTCATATGTGCCACCACTCGTCAACGCCTATATGAATCTCTCTTTGACAATGATTTCGTTTGGAACAGCCTATAATCACGCTTTTGGCGAGACCGACGAAACCGGCATTTTGTTGGCAGTCGATGACATTTATCCCGATAAATTGGAACGCCACATAACGTCTTATATCACACGTAACCCGTTGTTTATGAGACGCAAACTGTTTAAGACACAACACAAACCTAAAAAAGATGCCCCCACGCTGTGAGGGCATTTTTTCCTAAACTAAAAATATGGCTGTTTTTTGTCATTCATTCTGATTGCAAAAATATACCATATCCACGACATAGCATCTCCCCATATTTGGTGATTTTTGAAAAAAACACTACCTAAATTAGGTTATTATTATCATTTTATTTTTTTATTATCTTTGCAGAAAAATAATTCAATCATGAAAAATATCTATTCTGCAAATATGAAAATGGCCGACCTTATCCTCGGCAACTCCAAGCTCCTGCTGATGATTCCGCGTTTCGGCATGGACCTCGGCTTCGGCGACCACAGCATCGCTGAGGTGTGCGCCAAACATAAAGTCTCGCCACAGTTTTTCCTCCTCATATGCAATGTCTATAGCAATCCCGACTTCACGCCATCGGCCGAAGATATCAAATCTGTCGATCTCAAAGCGCTGGTGAGCTACTTGCTGGAGTCGCACAAATACTACCTCCATGAGCGCATCCCGCACATCGAGGAGCACCTCAACCACATCATCGAGGCATGCATCCCAAAGTACGGCAACACACTTCGCCGTTTCTTCGACGAATACAAAAACGAAGTTGTTGACCATTTCATCTATGAAGAGAAAAACGTGTTTCCGTATCTACAGCAGATTGTCGAAAACAACGTCAAATCCGACTATAAGATAAAGGTGTTTCACGAAAATCACACAAACATCGAGGACAAACTTCTTGACCTGATGAACATCCTAATAAAATACCTACCTGCCGATATCTTCCCAAAGGAACGTATCGAAATTGCATTGGATATCAACGAGTTATCTGCAGACTTGATGAGTCATGCCCTCATTGAAGAACGTGTGCTTATTCCGTTTGTCAAAACTTTGGAGGCTTAAGCGATGAAAACCGACAACAAAATAATCATTGTGGAGCCGTCGCCGATGCTGAGCGCCGGCCTCGCATCATATTTCGACGACATCAAACAGGTGTCCATTGTCTCCCAACTCGATAACCTCGATAGGGTGGAGGAGAAGCTTGCTTCGTATAATCCTGAGATATTGATTATCAACCCGTTACTGGTGTCATTCGATGCCAACGAGGTGTTTCAGAAGCTCTTAAAAGACATCCCCAATGTGGTTCCGGTGGCATTGGTAAGCTCGTTTATCGACAAAAACATCCTCAAGCAGTTCAAGGAAACTATCGAGATGACCGACAACAAGCAAAAAGTCGTTTCAAAGATATTTAACTTGTTGAGTGACAACAATGTATCTCAAGAAAAATCAGAGAACGTGGAGCTTTCAAATCGCGAAATTGATGTGCTTGTCGCCCTCGCCAAAGGTCTGACCAACAAAGAGATAAGCGACCAGCTCTTCATCTCGGTCCACACCGTCATCACGCACCGCAAGAACATCATTCGCAAAACCGGCATCAAATCGGTTTCCGGCCTCACAGTTTACGCCCTGCTGAATAATCTGGTTGACGAAAGCGAAATTTATAAATAGTTTGAAAAACAAGAAAAAATCAGGCCTTTGTATTTCCGAAGGGAATATGCAGACTGATTTTTCTTGTTTTTAAAACGATATTCTTTTAATGCTCCTTCAACACTTTAATCAGCGAGTCAACTCCAGCCTTATACCGCTCCATATTTTCTTGTTTCACAGGCTCCGCGCTCGGCGACTTGAACTTCAGCGGGTCGATGTAAGTTCCGTTTTTCTGCAACCTGAAGTCGAGGTGCGGCCCGGTTGATGCCCCCGTGCTTCCCACATAGCCTATTGTCTGGCCTTGTTTGACCTTGCAGCCTTGCGAAATGCCCTTCGCAAAACCTTTCAAGTGCATGTAAGTAGTGGTGTAAGTGCTGTTGTGCTTGATTTTTACATAGTTGCCACCGCCTTTGTTGTCCCAGCCCTTGGCAATGACAGTGCCGTCGCCAATAGCTTGTACTGGCGTTCCGATTGGTGCTGCGTAATCTACTCCGTGGTGAGGTCTAACCACATGATACACTGGGTGCATCCTTCCATTCGAGAATGTCGAGCTTATCCTGCGGTAGTTCAACGGAGCTTTCAAAAAGGCCTTGCGCAAATTGTCGCCTTTCTCATCGAAATACTCCTTGCGGCCATTCTGCTCGAAGCTGAATGCATATTTTCCCTCGCCCTTGTTCTTGAAATATGACGCCAAGACATTGCCAATGCCATAAGGCACTGTGTCGCCGGCAATGTATTTCTTCTCGAAAATCACCTTGCACGAGTCGCCCTCCTGAATGCCGAAAAAGTCGATGGTCCAAGCGTAAATGTCTGATAATTCCAGAATAAGGCTTGCGTCGCATCCCACCTCCGCCATGGCGTTCCAAAGGCTCGATTTTATCTCCACGCCGACATGTTCAATCTCGGTGATGACTTCTTTCTCGCCCCTCCATGCCGCCAACGAATCGGCAAGCTGGAACACGGCGTAGTTCGTCCTGTCGATTTCATAAATCCAGTATTTTGCCGTCGGAATGCTGTCTCTTGTCATCAGAAACGTGTATTTGTTCCCGACCTTGATCTTCCTGACGTCAAAAACCTTCCTGTAATTTCTGTCAATCTGGTCAATGGTCTTATAATTCACACCCTCTCTCAATAATATGTTTGCCAAAAACTCATTCTTTTTGACATAATCTTCCTTAACATCAAGGGAATCAATGCAGATGCCGTACAAATAAACAGGCTCTGGCTTCGCTTTTTTGGCCTCTTTTTTGCTTTCAGAATTCTCATTCCCGCCTCCGCAGGAAAACAAAAACAACAAAATTATCAGAAATGGTGTTAATTTTTTCATAATGATTTTAATTGTATTAATCGAATGTAGAGACGCGCCATGGCACGTCTCTACAATTATCAATTGTCAATTATCAATTGTCAATTATTTCTTTGTCGCAACCTCGTATCCCGCTCTCACAGCCTTGATGTTAAGGTCAACCACATCCTGGCCCTTCTTGCCGAAGATATGTGCTATGGCCTCTTCCACCTTGCTTAGCTCAATGCCGAGATATGGAATGGTTGCTCCGAGAAGCACCATGTTGGAACGTGCCTTGAGTTGTTTTGCAATCTCACTGGCATCGAACGACACCACATGTGGGAGCTTCTTCAACTCTGCATACACCTTCTCAATGTCAGGGTAGTTGCTAATGTTGATGAACGGATCGGAGTTGGTTACCACCCAGCCTTCCTTGCTGAGCCATGGCAGATAACGCAGAGCCTCCATCGGCTCGCTCGACAAGATAATGTCAGCCTTGCCTTCAGGAATGACATCGGCGAAGATAGGCTCGTCCGACAAACGCAGATGCGAGAACACCGAGCCGCCGCGCTGCGACATGCCGTGGATTTCAGATTGTTTCAGGTTCATACCCATGTTGAGGGCAGCATCTGAGATGATTTTGGCAACCGACACGATGCCGTCACCACCAACACCACACAAAACGATATCTTTTTTCATATTGACTTCTTTTTTAATGGTTATTTCTTAATATGTTTCTTAAGCTCGACGATGCAGGTGCGGTGAGGTATGATCACAGAAACACCGTTGTAGTTCACTTCTTCTTCAATGATCCTCACGTTCTCGTCATGGTTCTTTGGCAACGGAACGATGTCGCGGATATGCTCCGGCTCCACGCCGAGACCTTCGCAGATGCGGCGGATCTTGTTGTGTGCCGACGATGGCTGGCCACCTGTCATAGCTGTGATGTCGTTGTCGAGAATCATCACCACGACGTTGGCTTTCTCGTTCACGCAGTCCATGAGACCTGTCAAGCCGCTGTGTCCGAAGGTGCCGTCGCCAATGACTGCCACGCTCGGGAAGATACCCACTTCGCTAGCGCCCTTGGCCATCGTGATTGATGCACCCATACACACTGTAGTGTTGATGGCACCCATGTTAAAGCCCAATGTGTAGCATCCGATGTCGCCAAACACCTTGCCACCTTTATGCTTTGCCATAACCTCGTTCAAAGCGGTGTAGCTGTCAACGTGTGGGCAGCCCTGGCAGAGCGCTGGAGGACGGTTGGTTACCACTTCCGGTACTGCTAATGTAGCCTCGCTCTTCATTCCCAATGCTTTAGCCACCTTTTCTGCGTTGAGTTCTCCGTCACGGCGGATGGTCTCGTCAAGACGGCCTATCACTTTCTTGCCCTTGCCGAGGAAGCCCTTAATCTGCTCCTCAACAAATGGCTGTCCGTCTTCGAGAACGAGAATCTCGTCGCACTCGTCGTACAACTTGTTAATCATGTCGTATGGCAACGGATATTGTGTGATTTTCACGACAGGATATGGGCATTTTCCATCAGGGAAGTTCTCCATGAGGTAGTTGTAAGCAATACCTGTTGTTATGATGCCGAGGTTCTTCTTCGGACCGTCGATGTATTTGTTGTAGCCTGATTTCTCCGATGCTTCAGTGAATTTAGGCTGCTTGTCGATGAGGTCGCGATAAAGACGTTTGGCGTTGGCTGGAAGGAGCACGAACGACTTTGCGTCGGCTGGCTCTGTCAGCTCATTCTGCTTGCGTGCTGGTCTCAACTCAACACCGGCGCGGCTGTGTGCCAGACGTGTAGGGATGCGGTAAAGCACCGGCGTGCCAAGCTGCTCGCTCAATTCAAAACCATAATGTACCATGTCGTAAGCCTCTTGCTGGTTCGATGGCTCCAACATCGGTATCATGGCCCAGTGACCGTAGAAACGGCTGTCTTGCTCATCCTGCGACGAGAACATGCTCGGGTCGTCAGCAACAACTATAAGTACGCCTTTAGTTCCAATGATGGCTGCATTCATAAACGGGTCGCCGCACACGTTAAGACCGACATGCTTCATACATGTCATGGCGCGTTTTCCGGCATAAGCCACACCTAAAGAAGCCTCAAGAGCCGTCTTCTCATTGGCACACCAATTGGCCCTCACACCGAGTTCCTTGGCCTGTTTAGAGTTAATGACATACTCCGTAATCTGTGTAGAAGGAGTGCCTGGATAACTGTTGATAGCACTGCCTCCGGCATCAATAAAGCCCTGCGCAATGGCCTCATCACCAAGTAATAAGATTTTCTTCATTTGATTTTATTTTAATTTTTTAATATTGTTGATTCCTATTTTTATAATTCGGCAAATTTATGAAAAATTTTTCATTCGACAATACCTTTTTAAATATAATTGCAAATAAAATTAAATTTGTTGTTTGTATTAAAAAAAGTTGTATATTTGCAGGTTTAAAAGCGGGTGATGAAAAAGCTTATAACAAGTGACGATTTGATACGGTACTTCAAGTGGAGCCGGATAACCAAACCTTTCGTGGCTTTGGCATTGAATATCATGGGCTTCCGTAAGATTAACCGACTGTATTCTCCTTCGGCTGACCTTAAAAACAAGGAGTTTACTGAGGATATGCTGCGCCGTTATAACACCACTTATGATGTCGATGATAACGAGATGAACAGCATCCCAAAGGAGGGACCGTTTATGCTCGTGTGCAACCATCCGTTCGGCGCCATCGAAGGAATCATCCTCTACGACGCCATATCGAAAGTGCGCCCCGACTTCAAAATCATGGCAAACTTCATCCTCGGTTTTATCCCTAACCTGAAAGAGGTGTTCTTCTCCGTCAACCCATTCGAGAATAACCCTGAATTCGGCGGCAGCACCGGAGGAATCAAAGCATCATTGATGCAACTTTCAGAAGGCCACGGACTTGGAGTGTTCCCGGCAGGCGAAGTGGCTCGCTATCATGGCCATAGCTATCCCGAAGATATCGACTGGTCACCGTCAATAGCAAAAATCATCCAGAAGACGAAAGTGCCGGTGATACCTGTGTATTTCGACGGCAACAACTCAAGGAAATTCTATTTCTGGGCAAAGATATATTCCATGTTGGCTACCGTGCGCCTCGTGAGAGAGCTTCTTAACAAACGCAACAAGAAGATAATCATGAAGATAGGTAAGCCTATCCTTCCTGCCGAGGTGGCACAATATGAAACACCTGAAGCTCTGTCAGCTTATCTGAAAAACAGAAGCTACGCACTTCAGGCAAACATCTCCGACGATAAGAGACATTTCCGCACACGCGTCTCCGACCCAATCGACCCGCCGTTCCGCCCGTCAGATCTGGCCCGCGAATTATACGCCATCCGCGACAAGTCATTGCTGTTCACTACAGCCGATTTCGAGTGCTATCTCGCTAACTATGAAGATATTCCTCATGTGATGCACGAGATGGGACGCCGCCGCGAAGAAGCCTTCCGCGCAGTGGGCGAGGGTACAGGCAAAAGCATCGACACCGACAACTACGACACCTATTATAAACATCTTATCCTTTGGGATACTAAAGAACAGACAATCGCTGGCGGTTACCGTATCGGCCTCGGCAATGAGATTTACGCAAAATATGGCGCCCGAGGGTTCTACGTTGATTCACTGTTTAATATCGACCCGAAGTTTGAACCTTATCTGAAAGAGACTATCGAACTCGGCCGCTCCTTCGTGTCAGTCGATTATCAAAAAGATCTGCTGCCTCTGCTGCTCCTCCTGAAAGGCCTCATGGAGACTATCATGCGCAATCCTTCGATGAACTATTTCATCGGCCCCGTCAGCATCAGCAGCTGGTATCCGAAGTTCTACCAGAGCCTCATGGTGTATTATGTCACCACAAAGCATACCAACGAGGAGATGTCAAAACTGTTCCATCCGAAAACTCCATTCGTGCCTAATTTCAATAAGTGCGATATTCAAGTGCTTATGGAGAAAAACATGGAGACAGTCGATAAATTCGACCGCTATCTCATGAAACTCAGCAATGGCGACTACCGTATGCCAACGCTGTTTAAGAAATATCTTAAAATCAACTCTAAGTTCTTGTGCTTCAATGTCGATCCCGACTTCAACGACACTCTCGACGGCCTTCTCTTATTGAAGTTCACCGACTATCCGAAAGACGAACTCGACATGATGCTCAAAGACATCCCTGAAGAAAAGCATCCAGCCTATTACAAACGCTTCGGAAAGGAATAATTTCCTGTCATTTTGTCATTTTTATCATATTTGATGCAGCAAAACTGCAAATTTTTCGTTATACCATCGAAAAATATCAGTTTGGTATGAATTTTGATAGATATGAAATGTATTAACAATTAATCACTATGGAAGGAAATAAAATACTCTATCGTTCCCGCAGAAATCGTGTCATAGCGGGTGTTTGCGCAGGCCTTGCCGAATATTTCAATATCGATATCGCCCTCATGCGCGTGCTTTTCGTCGTGGCAGCAATAGGCGGCGTCAGCTTCGGATTCTGGATGTATGTTATCCTATGGATTGTGGTGCCAGAAGAAAATATCATCGGGCCGGGTGCCTATGACAAAACTGACGATGACACCATAGACATCACACCGAATGAAGAAAAGCCTAAAAAAACCACTAATGGCGCACTTATCGCCAGCTTGATATTGATATTCATAGGCTTGGTGGCTCTTGTCGATAACTTCATGGCAATAGCATGGATTTGGAAACTGTGGCCAATAATCCTTATTCTGATAGGTGTTGTGATTCTTATTAACTCTCAAAAAAACAATGAAAATGGACAATAACGAAAACAAAAAAGACAAAGGCTTCGGCCAAGGTATCACATTGATAATCATAGGTGTTATCTTTACATTGGTGACAATGTTCGATTTCGACCTCGACTGGCATCTGCTGGCAAAAATGTGGCCTCTGTTACTGATAATCATCGGAGTGTGCATCATGCCTATCAACAAATGGATCAGATTGGCAATCACATTGGCCCTGATGGCATTCGGCATCGTGATGTATCAGCAGAAAGCCGGCGACACAAGCTTTATCGACAAGATAGAAATAAAGACAAATTCGAATAATAAGCGGGTTATCATCCACGAAGATTTTGATGACGATTGATTTTTTTTAAAACATTATGGAATATAAAGATTATTATAAAGTTTTAGGTGTTGAGCGTTCGGCAACGCAAGACCAAATCAAAAAAGCGTACCGAAAGCTCGCCGTGAAATATCACCCCGACAAAAATCCGGGTGACAAAGCGGCAGAGGAGAAGTTTAAAGAGATTTCGGAGGCTTACCAGGTGCTTGGCAACGAGGATTCTCGTAAGAAATACGACGAGCTTGGCGCCAACTGGAAGCAGTACGAGAATATGGGCTACGGAGGTCAGGGCTTCCAAGGCTTTGGTGGTCAAGGCTTTGAGGGCTTTGGCGGCAGCGGCTTCTCCGATTTCTTTGACATGTTCTTTGGCGGTCAAGGCGGTGGCTTCGACTTCAGCAACATCGACGGCTTCGGTGGTGGCGGCCGTGGCCGTGCTCGTACTCGTGCCATGAAAGGCCAGGACCTGACAGCGTCAATCGACATGACATTGCGTGAGGCATATGCCGGCTCGCAGAGAATATTTAAAATTGGTGGCGAGACAATAAAAATAAGCATCAAGCCGGGTGTGAAAGACGGCCAGACACTTCGTGTCAAAGGTAAAGGCAATCCTGGCGTCAATGGTGGCGAGAACGGCGACCTCATGCTGAAGATTCATATCTTGCAAGACCCTGTGTATCAACGCGATGGCGATGATCTGATAAGGACTGTCAATATCGACATTTACACAGCTATCCTTGGCGGAAAAATCGAAATCGACACCATGAAAGGCAACGTCAGCGTGCCGATAAAACCACAGACGCAAAACAACAGCATGCTGCGACTCAAAGGCCTCGGAATGCCACATTACGGCAAGGAAGGCAATGGCTCAATGCTGCTGAAAATACAGCTGATGCTGCCAAACCATTTCTCGGAAAAAGAACTTGAACTGATAAAACAGGCCAAAGAAGCATAATTTGATAAAAATTATTGCATCGTAATCAAAAATTCATTATCTTTGCACGTTTTTTAGGTATCTATTTAAAACTGCTAGATAATGAATTTTTTTATGAGACATATAAAAAATATCTTGTTGCTGGGTATCATGATGATAATCAGCGTGTTATCGTATGCTCAGAACGATAACTCCATCAAAGGTTTTGTGTATGAGAAGTCAAATGGTGAGCCTGTAATGTTTGCCAACGTGTTCCTGAAAGGCACCACACACGGCTCGACGACCGACATCAACGGATACTTCAGCATCACTCGTATCCCAGATGGTAGTTATACCCTTATGGTGACATCAATAGGCTACGACACTATCGCAGAACCTGTGTCTGTCAAGGGAAATCAGATCATAAACAAGAAATTCAGCATCTCCGAGGCGTCGATCCAGCTGGCCACGGTGAGCATCAGTGCCGATAAAATCGAAGCTAAGACCGAGACCAAGACCTCGGTGGTTTATATCACTCCGAAGACCATCACCAAGATTCCTGCAGTGGGTGGCCAAGCTGACCTTGCCCAGTATTTACAGGTGATTCCAGGTGTCGTGTTCACCGGCGACCAGGGAGGACAGCTATACATCCGAGGCGGCTCCCCGATTCAGAATAAGGTGCTCCTCGATGGTATGATTGTCTATAATCCTTTCCACAGCATCGGACTTTTCTCGGTTTTTGACACCGATATCATCAGAAATGCTGAGGTCTATACCGGAGGCTTCGGCGCAGAATACGGTGGCAGAGTGTCATCAGTGATGGACATCACCACCCGCGACGGTAATAAAAAACGTATATCCGGAAAGATTGGAGGCTCGACATTCGGCGCAAAAGTGATGGTGGAAGGCCCTCTCAAAAAAGCAAAAACCGACAATGACATGTCGATTTCATTCATCCTGTCGGCGAAAAACTCATATCTCGAACGTACAAGCACATCAATCTATAAAGATATCTTGAGTGGCGAAGTTCTTCCATATAACTTCCAGGATGTCTATGGAAAAGTGTCGTTGAACGCCCCTAACGGTAGCAAAATCAACTTCTTCGGATTCAACTTCAACGACCAAGTGAATCATTATATGCCAAAAGGATTCTCGCAACCTCTTGACTATAAATGGATTTCATACGGTGGAGGCGCCAATTTTGTGCTTATCCCGGGAAAATCACCGGTTCTCATCGAGGGTAATGTGGCATATTCCAATTACGACGCTTCTATTGAAGACGGCGGCGGAATGCCAAGGTCAAGCTCTATCGACGGCTTTAACGCTGGCTTCACATTCTCATATTTCCTCGGCAAAAACACCTTGAAATATGGTGTCGAGTTGCTCGGTTTCAAGACCGTTTTCGACTATACCAAATCTAATGGTATCAGGCTGAATCAGACCGAAAACACTACCGAACTCGGTGCTTTTATTAAGTATAAATGGCAGCTCGAACGACTCATCATCGAGCCGAGTGTCCGTATCCAATGGTACGCTTCCTTGGCGGAAATATCACCCGAGCCACGTCTCGCCATCAAGTACAATGTCACCGAATGGTTCCGTCTGAAAGCCGCAGCTGGTATGTACTCCCAAAACCTTATCGCAGCCAACAGCGACCGCGACGTCGTGAACCTTTTCTATGGATTCCTATCGGGACAAGACAATATTCCTAAGAAATTCAACGGAAAAGAAGTCACCACAAAACTTCAAAAAGCTAATCATTACATTTTGGGAACAGAGTTCGATGTGTTTGACAACATCGTACTCAATGTGGAAGGCTATTACAAAGATTTCCGTCAGCTCACCAATATGAACCGTAACCAGATTTATTCTGAGACGAATCATCCGAACGACGCTTCGGAGGTTGAATGGCGTGACTTTATGATTGAAAACGGCAAGGCCTACGGCGTGGATGTCTCTTTGAAATATGAGTTCATGAGATGGTATGTGTGGATGGCATATTCGTTGGCATACGTCAATAAAAACTATGAAAATGCTGAGCGTCAACTGATTAACTACCGAACACACTATGACCGTCGTCATAACATGAATGTGATGGTGACATACACTGGCGGCGCCCGTAAACAATGGGAGTTCAGCGGACGTTGGAACCTCGGCTCAGGCTTCCCGTTCACTCAAGTCAGCGGATTTTACGAGCATTACCAATTCGACGATATGGGTATGAGTGTCGTTGGCAATGGTGGCGACCTCGGCATCATCTACAGCGATCTTAACAATGGCCAGCTGCCATGGTATCACCGTCTCGACCTCGATGTGAAACGTAAGTTCTGGTTTGGCGACCATATCGTTCTCGAAGCCGACTTAAGCGTCACAAATGTTTATAATAGAAATAACATATTCTATATCAATATCTTAACAGGCGAGAGCATCTACCAATTGCCACTGATGCCAAGCTTAGGCCTGACATTAACATTCTAAAGATGGATAAACCTTCGCTGAAAAAAATACCACACGAGATGACGATAGACGGTCATACTCGTGTGGATAACTATTATTGGCTTAACGAACGCGAAAATCCTGAGGTTTTGGAATATCTGAAGGCCGAAAACGCCTATCAGGAAGCTATGATGAAGCATACCGAACCGCTTCAAAATCAATTGTTTAAGGAGATAACTGGCCGCATCAAACAGGACGACATGTCGGTGCCTGTCAAACACAAAGGTTATTGGTATTATTCGCACTACGAAGAAGGAATGGAATACCCACTGTACTGCCGTAGAAAAGTATTAGAGGGTGACAAACCAACCGTCATTTCGACCGAAGTGGAGAAATCTCATGAAAACGAGCAGATACTCCTCAACGGCTACGAAATGTCCAAAGGCTACACTTTCTTCGACGTGGGCGGCTACAGCATCAGTCCCGATAACTCATTGATAGCCTATAGCATAGACACTGTGAGCCGTCGCCAGTATCAGATTTTTATAAAAGAAATCGCGACGGGTAAGATGTATCCTGAAGTGATTCAAAATACCTCGGGAAACATGGTGTGGGCTAACGACAACCGCACTATTTTCTATTCGGTGAAGGATGAATCATTACGTCCTTACAAAATCATGCGCCATGAAATCGGCACCGACCCTTCGCAAGATGTGGAGGTTTATCGTGAAGACGACGCGACATTCTGCGCTTTCGTAAGTAAAACAAAATCAGAAAAATATATTGTCATTATACTCGAAACGACGCTAACTTCTGAGATACGCTACATCGCTGCCGATAACCCGAAAGACGAGTTTAAGATTATCCAGAAACGCCAACACGACCTGCTTTATGGTGTGGGACATTATGGCGACCATTTCTATATCCTCACCAATGCCGACGGCGCAAAGAACTACAAACTCATGAAAACGCCAGTAAACGCTACCGAAAAAGAGAACTGGCAGGAGGTTTTGCCACATCGTGATGATGTGCTGATTGAAGATTTCGACCTCTTTCAAGATTTTATGGTCATAGAAGAACGCTCGAAAGGTCTTGTTAATCTGCGTGTTATGTCGTGGGACGGCAAAACCGATTATTACATCAACTTCGGGGAGCCGGCATATACGGTTGAAACGTCAGCAAATCCTGAGTTTGACACACATCTGTTGAGATATGTCTATACTTCTATGACGACGCCAGCCTCTGTGTATCAATACGATATGGAGAAACAGATGGTGGAACTACTAAAACGTCAGGAGATTGTTGGCGGTTACGAACCATCGGATTATGTCACCGAAAGACTTTATGCACCTGCAAGAGACGGTGTTTTGGTGCCTATTTCGTTGGTTTATAAAAAAGGATTAGAGAAAAACGGCGACAACCCATTGGTTTTGTTCGGCTACGGCTCCTACGGCAACAGTGTCGATGCCTATTTCTCGACTGCCAGATTGAGTATGCTCGACCGTGGCTTCGTGTGGGCAATAGCACATATCCGTGGAGGCGAGGAGATGGGTCGCTGGTGGTACGAAGACGGCAAACTTTTGAAAAAGAAAAACACCTTCACCGACTTTATAGCTTGTGCGGAATATCTTGTAAAACAAGGATTTACGAATAGTAAAAAGATGTTCGCTATGGGTGGCAGCGCCGGTGGACTGCTTGTCGGAGCGGTGGCAAACATGGCTCCGCAACTCTTCAGGGGCATCATAGCACAGGTGCCATTTGTAGATGTTGTCACAACCATGCTCGACGATACCATCCCGCTTACTACAGGCGAATACGACGAGTGGGGCAATCCTAACGAGAAAGAGTATTATGATTATATCTTGTCATACTCACCATACGACAATGTGGAGGCGAAAGACTATCCTGCAATGCTTGTAACCACTGGGCTTCACGACAGCCAGGTGCAGTACTGGGAGCCTGCCAAATGGGTGGCGAAACTACGCGAGCTGAAGACCGACGACAACCCGTTGTACCTGCGTACAGAGATGGATTTCGGTCACGGTGGGGCGTCGGGACGCTTCGAGCCTTACCACGAGGTGGCGATGGAATACGCTTTTATGCTTGATTTGCTTGAAAAATGATAATATACCAGCTTTTTCCACGGGTCTATGGCGCCAGCGAAAACAAAAAGTGCGGCACCTTCAGCGACATAAACGATGCTGAGATTGAACGTCTTAAGTCGCTGAGTGTCAGCCATATTTGGCTTACTGGGGTGATACGTCACTCTGGCTGGCGCGACACTAATCCAGTGATTACCAAAGGGAAAGCAGGCTCGCCTTATGCCATCGTCGATTATTACGATATCGACCCCGACTTGGCTGATAATGAAGCAGATAGGATGGCGGAGTTCGAGCAGACAGTCGAGCGTATCCATCAACATGGCATGAAAGTACTTATCGACTTCGTGCCCAACCACTTGGCACGCGAATACAGAGGCGATTTCACTGACGAGAATTTCTATGTCTTGCCGAATCAGAAGTTCGTGGCACCAACGGAAAATGAAGAAAAATACTACGAATATCCTGCCAAAGCCACGGGCAACGATGTGTTTTCGCCAACACCATCGCTGAACGACTGGTACGACACCGTGAAACTAAACTACACCAACCGTGACACATGGCATAAGATGCTGAAAATCATGCAGTTCTGGTGCGGGAAAGGCGTTGACGGCTTCCGTTGCGATATGGCTGAAATGGTGCCGGTGGAGTTCTGGCGTTGGGCTATTGCTGAACTGCGTAAGTCATTCAATGTCACCATGATAGCTGAGATTTACCAGCCGAATCTATACAAAAGTTACGTAGAGGCAGGTTTCGATTATCTGTACGATAAAGTTGGATTGTACAATACTTTGGAAAACATTTATCGTTATGGTCAGCGAGCCGATACCATTTCTGATGTTTGGAAAGGCCTTAACGGATTGGATGACAATATGTTACGTTTCATGGAAAACCATGACGAGGTGCGGTTGGCGTCAAGGTTTTTCATGCAGAAACCCGAGAATGCATTCCCGTTTGTGGCACTGTCAGCGTTGATGAACCGTGGTCCGTTCATGATTTACAACGGTCAGGAATATGGTGAGGATGCTGCCGATTCCGACAATGGACGCACATCCATTTTTGATTATAATTATATGAAAATCAAAACTTGTAAGGGCGAAAAATGTTTCGCCCCAACATTTGATTTTTATAAAAAAATGATGCGATTCCGCGAATCACATCCTGCCATCCTGCAAGGAGAATTTTACGATCTGATGTGGGCAAATCCTTGGTACAACAATTTCGACCCGCAATATGTTTATGCATTCCTGCGTTATTATGGCGATGATAAATTATTGATTGTCATCAATTTCAACCTTCATGAATGTCGGAATGTGACTGTCGCAATCCCCGATGACGCACGAAAACTTGTTGGCGGCTGCAATGATAAATACGAAATATCATTAAAACCAGGAGAATATAAAATTTTAAATTTATGAAAATCGTTGACAATGACAATTGGCTGTCCCCAGTGGCTGATGAGGTCCAGAAGCGTTACGACCGTTTTTGTAACCGGTTGAATGCCATCGAGAAACAATATGGCAGTTTGTCCAGTTTCGCCTCGGCACACGAGTTTTTCGGCTTTCATTACGACCGTATCCGCCGAGGTTGGTGGTACCACGAATATGCCCCGGCAGCACATTATCTGTCGTTGTACGGCGATTTCAACGGCTGGAAAAAATACGAAAACCCTCTCGAAAACGTCGGAAACGGCATTTGGGAGATATTTTTGCCAGATTCGGAATATAAAACCAGACTCGTCCACAGCAGCTTGCTGAAAGTCTTAGTCCAGTCGAGCATTGGCGAACAGGAACGCATACCTATTTATATTGTAAGGGTGGTGCAGGACGAGAATACTAAAGACTTTGCGGCACAGTTTTGGAATCCTGAAAATCCGTATAAGTTTGAAAATCAATCACCTGTGATTGATGACGAGCCTCTGCTGATATACGAGTCGCATGTTGGAATGGCTCAGGAAAAAGAGGGTGTAGGCACTTATAACGAATTTATTACCAATGTGTTACCTCGTATTAAGGCTGATGGTTACAATGCTGTGCAGCTCATGGCTATTGCCGAACATCCTTATTATGGCTCGTTTGGCTACCATGTGTCGAACTTCTTTGCCGCCAGCTCGCGTTTCGGCACTCCGGAAGAGCTTAAAAAGCTGGTGGATACCGCCCACGGCATGGGGCTGCGCGTCATCATGGACCTCGTGCATTCGCATACTGTGAAAAATGTCCGTGAAGGTATAAATCTCTTCGATGGTACTGAATATCAATATCTTAAGCCTGGTTTGGAAGGCGTCCACCCGCAATGGGATTCGAAACTTTTCGATTACGGCAAGACCGCCACATTGCAACTTTTGCTCTCAAACGTGAAATATTGGCTCGACGAATACCATTTCGACGGCTACCGTTTCGATGGCGTAACCTCGATGCTATACAAAAACCACGGCATCGGCGAGACTTTCGACAGCCCATGGAAATATTTCGGCGACAGCGTTGACAACGATGCCGTTACATATCTACAGCTTGCTAACAAACTTATTCATGATATTGATAATCAAAATGTTACAATAGCTGAAGACGTTAGCGGTATGCCAGGAATATGCGCAAAAATTGAGGATGGAGGCATTGGCTTCGACTACCGTCTCGGCATGGGCTTGCCCGATTTCTGGATAAAAGTGCTCAAAGACCAGACCGATGAGCAATGGAACATGCATGAATTCTTCTTCACCATGACCAACAGACTGTCGGATGTGAAGACCATTGCATATGCCGAATCGCACGATCAGGCGTTGGTGGGTGATAAGACATTGGCTTTCAGGCTAATGGACAAGGAGATGTACTTCGCGATGGATAAAGATTCGCAGAATCTTATCGTCGACAGGGGAATCGCTTTGCACAAGATGATTCGTTTCTTCACCATCACCCTCGGTGGCGACGCTTGGCTCAACTTCATGGGCAACGAGTTCGGACATCCTGAGTGGATTGACTTTCCAAGATACGACAACGGATGGAGCTACAAATACGCAAAACGCCAGTGGTCGTTGGTGGATAATGGCTATCTGAAATACCATTGGCTGGGCGATTTCGACAAGGCGATGCTTGATTTTGTGAAGAAGACTAAGGTGATGCAGGCGGCTCCAGCGTGGCTTTTGAACGCCGACGAGGACAACAAAACCATCGTTTTCGAGCGGAACAACCTGATTTTTGTGTTCAACTGGGGACAAAAATCCTTGCCTGATTACAAGATTAATGTGAAGCAGACCGGCGACTATGAAATAATGTTCACAACGGATGACAAATGCTTCGGAGGCTTTGAAAACATTGATAAAAGCGCAGTTTTCCCTTCTGAGAGAATTGGCGAAGAGATAACCATGAAAATTTATAACGTGGCCCGAACAGCAACCGTTTATCGAGTGAAACGATGATTTTTTTTTGAAAAAAATGTAAAACCTATTATATAATTGCTTAATTTTGCTATTTGTAATTGAAGGAAATGTTTAATTTTAAATAATAAGAACTATGAAAAAGTTAACTTTAGTTGCAGCTTTAATGCTGTTAAGCGTTTTCGCTTTTGCACAGAAACCAGTTAGATTTGGTGTTTATTTAAGTGAAGCAACACCTCTTGGTAACATGGGTAGTGGAACAATTAAGAAAACTGCTGATTACCCATTGGGTGATCTTAGAAAATGGGCTTTGGTCGACAAAGCAGGTACAGATGGTTTTGCAGATTACGGTTTTAATATCGGTTTTGATGTGACAGTGACACTTCCTGTTGAAGGTCTTGGCATTTTCGGCGGAATCGATTTCTTCTATAACACAAACAGCTCAGAATTACTTGATTGTTTGGATGAATATGCAAAATTTGCAGTTAAAAACACCCCTTATGTTTCAGAGGTTAAATATACCGCACCTAATTTCATGAATATCCCGATTCTGTTCGGTTTGAATTATCTCCATAACTTCAACCATATCGTTGGAATCTGGGGTGAGGCTGGTATCGGTCCTAACTTCAGATTGATCTCAAGTTATGAAAGATTGACAGATTACAATACCGCTGTGAATGTTATGTTCCCTGATGGAGAATATGTCACATGTATCCAAGAAAAGGATGGTGCTCAATACAAGAGCGCTGTTACCCTTGGTTTCAAAGTAGGCGCAGGCGTTATGTTATGGAATCGCATGAGCATTGGTCTTGACTTCTACCATCTTGGAAGTGCTAAGATTGAAGCTACAAGAGTATATGAGTTGGGTGGCACTGATTATGCTGACAAGCTTGCCGACAAGAAATTTAAAGGTGATAATGCAATCTCAGCTTCAGAACTCTTAGTAAGAGTCGGATATCACTTCTAAAAAATAGCGGAATCGGCAATATCTATTGTTGATAACTATTTTTGCTGTTGATAAAAAAATGTCATCGCAATAGATATTTGACGTATCTTTGCGGTGACATTATCATTAAAGGTATAGAGAGGATGCCGAAAATCTCATAAAGAGTAGGCGTAATTAAAATTATTTAAACTATGAAAAAATTATTTATCACCATGGCATTCGTAGCAGCTGCTATGTTTGCAAACGCACAGTTTTATGTTGGCGGTCACATTGGATTAAATTACCAAAAAAACACTGAAACAGAAAAAATTGTCAATGTAGCACAGACCTATGAAGGCTTAAAACAATTCGATTTCGAAATCTTACCATCAATTGGCTTTATGTTCAATGACAATATGGGTGTTGGTCTTGAATTTGGTATTGGTATGACAACAACTACATATCCTAAAGCTGCTGATCCTTACGGAATTACGACTGGAAACCAGACACTGAAAGTGAATCAGACAGCATTTAATGTAATTCCTTATTTCCGTTATGTGTTTGCTAATGTTGACAACTTCAAATTCTATGCAGATGCAAAGATTAGTTATAAGAGTGCATCACCGAAATTGACTGTTACAGATCCAGATGCTAACACAACAACAGAAATCACTGGTTACAAAGAATCATCATTTGGCATTGGTATTGTCCCAGGTATGGCTTACATGCTCACAGACAACATCTCGATGAATGCTCAGCTCAACATTTTGAGTTTGTATTTCGTTTCAGAGAGTAGTACAACAACCGATACAGACTATGAAGATACAGTGAAGACCACCGAATTTGGTTTTGGCGTGAATGGTACAACACCTATCAAAATCGGTTTCTTCTACACATTCTAATCTAGTTTGTAGAAAATAAAAAAAGGCGCTGAAACTCAGCGCCTTTTTTTATTTGCAGCTATCGCAGCTGCTGTCACAGCTATCGCAGCCGCCACCGCAGTGGCCGCAACCACCGCCAAGGTCTTCTTCCTTAAGCTCACGCACGTTGAGAATCTCGCCCTCGAAATAGAGCGGCACACCAGCCAACTCGTGGTTGAAGTCAATCTCAACAAGTTCTAAGCTCACCTTCTTGATTTTGCCTGGAACGATGCCGTTGCCGACATTGAACTGCAGTGTGTTGCCTTCTTTGCAATGCTCGCTAAGCTTGCCGTTCTCGTCAAGAAACATGTCTTTCTTAACAGTATAGACCATCTCAGGGTTGTACTCGCCGTAACCTTCGGCAGGAGTGAGGTGGAAACCATATTTGTCGCCCGGCTCCAAGCCCTGCAGACATTCCTCAAAACGAGGCAGGAACATGCCATGACCGAAAATGGCCTCCAATGGTTTCTCTTTCGTGGCCTGGTCGATAACCGGACCGTCTTTTGTGTCGTTGTGTAACGTGTAAGTCAACGTTACGTAAGTGTTGTTAGCTACTTTCATTTTAATAAATTCCAAATATTTTTCTTAATAACCATTCAATTGTTATCAATGCCAAGATGCTGATAAACAACCATTTAAGATTTATAAGGTCATCGTATCTAGTTTCTTGACGTGAAACGGATGTGATGCGCTCGTCGTTTTGTAAATCTTTTGTAAGGTTATGAATATCAGTGATATAGTAATGCTTCCCGCCTGTCTGCGATGCCAATGAGCGCATTCGTTCGATGTCGGCGGTAAGGTCTTGTTGTTCGATGCCGATTGACTCTACTGTGAAGGTCCCGTTGGCGTTGTAATCCACACCACCAAACGAAGCGTGAGCATGGTATTTGTATATGCCCTCAGGCAACATTCCAATGTTCAAATTATAATTGTTTTCGCCTTTTGAAAACACATATTCATACGATGACATTGATTCTTTTCCTGTATAGATGCGATTCATCGCATCTCTGGAAATAACAATATGCAATTCCGCATCATTTACCAATTCCCGGCTTGGATTTCTCAATTCCGCTGAAATACTGATGTTTTCAGTGGTGATGTAGCTGTCTTTGTGATTGACTGTCAGTTCTTTATCCTTTTCTGTAAGCAAATATTTGATTGTTTTGCTGAAAATTTCGTTGAATCCATCGTTGTTTTTGTGATGGAAGTATTCGTAGAGTTTCCAGCGCCAGCAGCCTGTTCCGAAAAGGAATGCCATCTTGTTGCCGTCGTTGTCGTTTGCAAATGCCAGCAGTGGGAGAGGAGTCTCCAAATCCATCACGTTCATGAGAAACAGTTCGTCATGGCGGCCGTTGAAGGTGATTTCAGAATGAGGAAGCGCCAGCGGTGGATACGACTGTATCTCGTTTTTGATATCCGAATTGATGGTAAACAGCCCGAAACCGTTGTTAAACCTGGCTTTCACGTCGAGGTTGGTGTTGGCGGCACCACGGTTTATCTTCACTATATTCTGCGATTTGTTGAAGATGTCGAAATCATTTCCGATAATAAATAATGATGGAATTGTCGGTTTTGTTGCAATTTGATGGTAAATAACCAAATCATAATTATCAATTCCATCAATATTATCATAAACCACATCAAATTCAAAATGGTCATCCAATGCCGATTTTATCGCTGCGATATCGGGATGCGGTGCGCGTGCAATGCACAGGACACGGTATTTTTTGTCGGTGACAGTGATGAAAATGCGACGTTGAGACTCACGACCGTGCGTTTTTACAATTATTTCAACCTGTTTTGTGCCGGCATCACCTGAATCAATATTGAAATCAAATGTTTTCGAGAAACGGTTCGATGTTACAGGCTTTGTCATGTTCTCGACCTCTATACCGTCCATTTTCACAACGATGTTCATGTCCTCGCCCTTGTAATTCAATGCGTTGGCGGTCACACGAAGAGGAAACAGCATATTTGCCTGCACAGTTTTGTTGTATTTCACATCCTTAATCGCAATAGACGGATACGCCACGGTGTCGCCCAGTGTCACGGAATATATCGGAAATGGATAGTTTTCAACAATCAATTCTGGGTTAACTCCTTGATTAACAATGCCATCAGAGAGCAACACGACTGCGCCGACATTCTTTTTGTAATATTGGCGTGAAATGGTAGTTAACGCTTCAGAAATGTTTGTATAATGGTCGCCAAAATCATAATAATCAACATCATAGCTTTTGGAAAGCGCTTTTTTTACAGAATCGACACTTTGAGGATACTCAACCATCGACTCAGATTTGTCTTGCGCGAAAACTATAATCGGCTTCTCTATCTTATTGATTTTCTGTTTGATATATGGGTTGAAGAACAGCATTACGACAGTGGCGACGACAATGGTTCTTAAAACGAACAACAGCACTGTCAGGCCTTTGCCGTATTTCTTTGAAAAAAGATACAGCAAGGACGCATAAACCGCACCTATTGCCAATGCCAATATGACCAACCACATATTTTCTTTAAAAATTTTTTGCAAAAATACGAAAAAAATACAGTAATTTTGTAGTTTGTTTTGTTAGGTATGAAGAAATTTCTTGTTATACAAACGGCATCCATTGGCGATGTTATCCTTGCTACTGCTGTGGGGGAGAAGCTGCATTCGTATTTCCTTGACAGTCAGATAGATATGATGATTAAAAAGGGCTACGAAAGCCTTTTTGAAAACCATCCTTATATAAATAAGGTGTATTCTTGGGACAAGAAAAAACACAAATACCGGAATCTTTTCTCAATTTTAAGTCAGGTGCGAAAGCAGCGTTACGACTTGATAGTCAACATTCAACGCTATGCTGCTACAGGTTTTGTGACCGCATTTGGCAAAGCGAAGGAGACGGCAGGATTCAACAAAAATCCGTTCAGCTGCTTCTTCACTCACCGAATCAAGCATCAAATCGGAGTGCCTGGAGTTCATGAAGTTGACCGTAACCAAAAGCTTATTGCGCACATTACCGACAATAAGCCGATGCGTCCGGCGTTATATCCGAGTGAGGAGGTGTTTGAAAAGGTGAAACATTATAAATCGGACAAATACATCTGCGTCGCGCCATGCTCGCTGTGGTTTACGAAGCAGTTTCCGGAGGACCGCTGGGTGGAGTTTTTGAACCTCGTTCCCAACGATTTGAAGGTTTATCTCCTTGGCGGAAAAGACGATATCGCCTTGTGTGACCGAATCATTGCCAATGTGCCCGACAAGCAGATAGAGAGTCTCGCCGGCCAGCTGAATCTCTTGGAGTCGGCGGCGCTGATGCGCGATGCGGCTATGAACTACGTCAACGACTCGTCGCCAATGCATCTAGCAAGCTCGCAAAACGCACCAACAACGGCTATTTATTGCTCAACTGTGGCAGATTTCGGCTTCGGTCCGCTGTCGGAAGATTCTGTGGTGGTTGAGGAAAACCGCAATCTGAGATGCCGTCCGTGCGGCTTGCATGGCTACAAACAATGTCCGAAAGAACATTTTAATTGTGCGTATTTTATTGATATTAAAGAACTTACAGGTAGATTATGAACACTTTTGAGCAAGAAGTCGAGCTTTGTGTGAAATTGCTCCAAGAAGGCAAGGTCTTCATTTATCCGACCGACACCATCTGGGGAATAGGCTGCGATGCCACCAATGCCAAGGCTATCGACAAGATTTTTAAGATAAAAAACCGTCCCGCAGGCAAAGGGCTGATAATTTTGGTCGATTCTGCCGAACGCCTCAAGGATTATGTCAAGAACCCGTCGCCAATAGCGGCAGATTTGATAAAATCGGCGTGTAATCCATTGAGTATCATATATAAAGAGTCGAAGGGGCTGGCGAAAAACCTCTCAGCTGACGGAAGCGTTTGTATCCGCGTGACCACCAATGAGTTCTGTAAAGAGGTGATAAGACGCCTCGGCCACCCGATAACATCCACATCGGCAAACCTCAGCGGCGAACCCTCACCAGCCAATTTCATCGATATCTCCGAAGACATGAAAAACGCCGCCGACTACGTGGTGAGCCTCTATCATGAGGACATCGTCAAGCCGAAGGCATCAACAATAATAAAAATTAATGACGATAATTCATTTGAAATAATACGAAACTAATAATGAAAAAACTATTCTTATTTATATTATTGAGTGTCAGTGTAATAGCATTTGCACAAAATAAAAACACAAAGCCGGCGGAGACATCGCAGAAGCTTGCCACCACGATGTATATCATCGAGAATTTTTATGTTGACACCACCAACATGTCGAAGCTGACAGAGGAAGCCATTGTGGCAATGCTGAAAAGCCTCGACCCTCATAGCGCCTACATTGCCACCAAGGATGTGCAGAAAGCCAATGAGGATCTGGTTGGCAATTTCGAAGGCATCGGCGTGACGTTCCAGATTTTGCGCGACACCATCCTCGTAGTGTCGGCAGTGCCAGGCGGCCCATCGGAGAAAGTGGGCATCATGGCGGGTGACAGGATTGTGACCATAGATGGGGAAGAAGCCTTTGGCAAAAAGGTTAATAATGAATATGTTACGAAACATCTTCGTGGAAAAAAAGGTTCAAAGGTGGTACTCGGAATAAAACGTGGTGACAACCCCGAACTTATTGATTTTGAAGTCGTTAGAGATAAAATCCCATTGAACAGCATCAACACCTATTTCATGGTTGACAAGAAAATAGGTTACATCAAACTCGATAAGTTTGCCCAAAAATCCTATGAGGAGTTTGAAAAAGCGCTCAATGACCTGAAAAAACAAGGCATGAAGTCGCTGATTTTTGATTTGAGAGGCAACTCGGGCGGATATCTTCAGACTGCTTTCGCGCTTGGCAACGAATTCTTGGGCAAGGGCAAAACAGTAGTGTTTACTGAAGGTCTGAAGAGTGAACGCGCTTATCTTGACACCGAGAGTGACGGCAATTTCCGTGACGGACGTCTCGTTGTTTTGATTGACGAAGGCAGCGCTTCGGCTAGCGAGATTGTGTCGGGAGCCATCCAGGACTGGGACCGCGGCGTGCTTATCGGTCGTCGTTCGTTCGGTAAAGGCTTGGTGCAGAGACCGTTTAACCTTCCTGACGGCTCGCAGATACGACTCACCACGGCACGTTACTACACCCCGACAGGCCGTTGCATACAACGCTCATACGAAAAAGGCTCAGAAGATTATTTCAAAGAGATGACAAAACGCCTCGAACATGGCGAGTATTACCATGCCGATAGCATCAGATTTGCCGATTCTCTGAAGTTTAACACATTGAAAACCAGCCGAACAGTGTATGGCGGAGGCGGTATCATGCCAGATATCTTCATGCCTCTCGACACCACGTACTCATCGAAGCTTTTCACCGATTTGATTAGGAAAAACGTGTTTAACAGCTATTGCATCGATTATGTTTTGGCAAATAGGGAAAAACTGAATCAAGAATATCCTGATTTTGCGAAATACAAAAAAACATTTGTTATCAGCGATGAAATGATGGAGGATTTCAAGGGATTGGCTGCAAGCAAGGATGTGAAATGGGATGATGAGCAATTTAAGCGTTCGGAAGAGTGGATCAGATTGAGAATCAAAGGCATGATAGCTCAAGACATGTGGGATGTGGATAAGTTTTATCAGGTTGTGATGCCCGAAGACAAGGTTGTGAAGAAGGCTATAGAGGTGATTAATTCAAAGAAAGAATACGATAAAATATTGGGAAAATAACGATTTTTTAAAAATTTTATCAAAAAAATTGATGCACGTTTGAAAATAATGTGTATTTTTGTAGCTTGTAAAGATGACAACACCGTCTTTGAAAGATAAATTAACATTAATAATAACTTAACAAATCAACAAAAATGAAAAAATTTCAACTCATGAAACTCGCAATGGCAATGGTAGTCATTATGTTTGGCTTCCAGGCTTTTGCACAGGGACGCATTGAATTGAGCGCTGCAAAGAGCGCACATCAGTGCACAAATGTGACAACAGAGGGATTCAATGCCACATTCACATTCGCAAGCATTGAAGCTGCTGAAGTTACAACAGAAAGAGGTGTGTTTTCAGACATCACTATGGATGGAACATATCCCACAGGCGTGATAGGTGAGCCTCAGCTTCCATCAGCCAATAAGCTTATTGCTGTTCCATTTGGAGCAACAGATGTTAATGTTGTGGTTAAAAGTTACACAACAGAGGTTTATAAACTTGCAGATTATGGTATCAACCAGATTTATCCTGCACAACCTCTGCTCCGCAAAGATCAGAACCCGAATGATGTTCCATTCGCATACAGTGCTGAAGCTTATTCAACTCGCGGTTACGCAGAGCGCCCGATAGCTCAGTTTGCAATCGAGGGAACAATGCGTGGTATCCAGGTCGCTGCTCTTACAATCAACCCTGTACAGTATGATGCTGCTAACAACACAATCCGTGTTTATAACAACATCGAGGTTGAGGTGAACTATGGCAGCTATGACAAAGATGCAGCTTACAATGAGTTTGCAAGAACATTCAACCCATATTTCAAAGGCATCTACAAACAGATGTTCAACGAAAGAGCTATCAACGACATTTACGATGAGCACCCAGACCTCTGGCAGAATCCTGTCAAGATGTTGGTCATCGCAAACCGTGCTTTCGAATCAACAATTCAGGAGTGGGTTAACTGGAAGACCGAAAAAGGTTTCTATGTTGACGTGAACTACACAGATGTCATCGGCTCAAACGCCAATGCTATCAAGACTTTCATCCAGAACAAATATGCTGAGGATGCTCCTACATTCGTCATGATTATGGGTGACAAGAACATGGTTCCAGAGTCAGCTAACGGTAGCCAGACAAGCTGCGTCACCGACCTTTATTATATGTCAGTCGATGGTGACGAGTTCCCGGATATGTTCCACAGCCGTTTCCCAGCAGAAGATGTCGCACAGTTGGCAGCTATGCTGAACAAAGCTCTTGAGTATGAGCAATATACAATGCCAGATCCTAGCTATCTGAGCAAGGTGTTGCTTATCGCAGGTGCTGACAGCAGCGGTTGGGGTGTTGAAGTCGGTCGTCCAACAATTTGGTACGCTTCAAACTACTACTACAACGAGGCACACGGTTTCACCAACGTGTATGAATACAGCCATGGCACATATACAGGCTGCTACGACAACCTCAACACAGGTGTCAACTTTGCCAACTACACTGCACACGGCAGCAACACAAGCTGGTCAGAACCGAGCTTCACAGTGAGCAACGTCAACAGCTTGACCAACGAGCACAAATACTTCTTGGCAATGGGTAACTGCTGCCAGGCAGCCGACTGGGGTATCTCAGGCGCAAGTTTCGGTGAGGCAATGGTTCGCGCTGAAAACAAAGGTGCTTACGCATACATTGGATCATGCCCTTCAACATACTGGCTCAACGACTACTACTTCGGCGTTGGTGCAACAAGCCAGCACAATGGCCAGATGCCTGACATCAGCATCACAACAATGGGTTGCTACGATGCTATCTTCGATGCTGACGCTTACAACACAGTTGAAGCTATCAAGTTCATCGGTAACTTGGCAGGCAACGCAGCAGGCGCTCTCGGATACGAGCTTCACAAGAACACATTATACTACTGGCAGGCTTACCACACATTGGGTGATGGTTCTGTCCTCCCATACAAGACACAGCCAACAGAGAACACAGTGTCACACATGCCAACACTTCCTATCGGAATGGACTTCTACACAGTGACAGCAGCTCCTGGTTCATATGTCGGTATCTCAAAGGACGGTGTCCTCTATGGTGCTGGTATGGTTGATGCAACAGGTACAACAGATATCGCTATCACTCCTGTGACATCAGGTGGTAACGCTAAGATCGTTGTCACACACCCAGACTATATCCCATACGTTGTTGAAGTTCCTGCTGCAGCTATGACAGGCGCTTATGTCGCTGTTGACTCATATGCAATGGACGCTGCTCAGGCCAACTACGGTGAGACAATCGATATGGACATCACTGTGAAGAACGTCGGTACACTTCCAGCAAGCAACATCACAGCTACACTCACAACAGAAAACGAATATGTTAATATCATCGCTGGTACAGGTTCAGTTTCAAGCTTGAACCCAGATGAGATGGCAACAATGGAAGGCTTCCAGTTTGAGGTTGCAGAAAACGTTCCAGATCAGACAAAAGCTCAGTTCGTCCTTTCAGTGACCGACGGCACAGACGTTTGGGATGCCAACATCAACATCACACTCCACGCCCCAGTGCTCGAGTTTATGAGTGTTGCAACTTCAGACAACGATGTCACATTCAATTTCAAGAACGCTGGTACTGCTCCATTCTATGGCGGTGTGTTGAACATCACAAGCTGCTCACCAGACCTCGTTTTCGAACCAGCAACTATGGTTGTTGACGATGTCGTCGAGGGTGGCCAGACACTTGGTCTTGTTTCAAACTATTCAGTTGATCCAAGCGTTTCTCCAGCTTCATCATTCCAGGTTGCATACGACTTCACAACAGGTTTGTTTGCAGTTGACGGTAACTTCACACTCTCATATGAGGCTATCTGCGAAGATTTTGAGAGCGGCGTGTTTGGCTCAGAATGGTCATTCAGCACAAACAATGCATGGTCAATCATCGACGGTGGTAGAGGAACAAAATGCGCACAATCAAAGAACATGGGTATCTCAAGCTCAGATTATTCAATGACATTGACAGTGAATGTTCTCGCTGGCGGTAACATGACATTCTGGTACAAAGTGTCATCAGAGCAGAACTATGACAAGTTCTTCTTCTACATGGACAACCAGTTGATGAATGGTACTAACGGCGCTTCAGGTTCTGTGGATTGGACACAATACACACAGGCTGTGACAACAGGTCAGCACACATTCAAGTGGGAGTACCACAAAGACAGCTCAGTGAACAGTGGTGACGACTGCGTCTATATCGATGAGATTCTCTTCCCGATTGTGAACACATATTCATTCATCGCTCCTGCAACCGACCTCGAGGCAATAGTTGACGGACACGATGTGAGACTCACATGGACAGCATCAGCTGACGCTGTGTCATACCTCGTGAGACGCGATGGTGAAGAAATTGGTACAACAACTGAGACAACAATTACAGACTATCTCGAAGCTCCTGGCACATACAAATATTCAGTGTTTGCACTCAATGCCGACGGCGCTATGTCAGCTCCAGTTTCAGAGTTCGTAACAGTTGAATTCACAGGTCTTGAGGAAGCTCAGAATGTGGCAGTTAGCGTGTATCCAAACCCATCAAACGGCGTTTTGAACATCGTTACAAATGCTAACAGCTATGAATACCAAGTGATTAATTGCGTTGGTCAGACTGTCCTTAGCGGAAAAGCTAACGGCGGTACAACACTCAACGTGAGCGATCTCAACGGTGTTTATTTCTTGAGAATCATTGCTAACGGTGATGTTATCGTAAGAAAGGTTACTGTTAAGTAAAAGATTTTTCAAAAAAAATTAAGGATGTCGGTTATCGGCATCCTTTTTTTTTATATCTTTGCAAGCTATTAATTATTATAGGTGTAAAATTGATTATTAATTTTAAAACCATTTAATAAAAAAATGAAAAAATCAACATTACTAACAGTTTTGTTCCTGTTGTTCTCTTTCATGGGATTTGCACAGGAATGGCATGGAATCACAAGTGATTCTCCAACGATGATGAAGAAGACATTGGTCTCTTCTACAGAAAATGAGATCGTCGTCAATGTCAATCTCGACGGTTTCTACACACAGAGTGTGACAACACCTAACGGCAAGCAGGTGGAGGTCAGTCTCAGAGACATGGCATTTGAGCTTGAGGCTGGTGCACCACAGCTTTCATACGATGTCATCCCAGTGGCTATCGGTGACATGGCAGAGATGAAAGTCGCTGTCGTTAATTCAACTTACGTTGATTTCGAAAATGTTGAGGTAGCTCCTTCAAAGGGTAACTTCAGCCGTAAGATCAATCCTGAGGATGTTCCTTACACCTACGGTGAGATGTATTCACAGAATGCATTCTGGCCAGCTGAGCAGGCTACACTCGACACCCCTTACATTATCAGAGACTTCCGCGGCCAGAACATCGTGGTTCGCCCATTCGCTTACAACCCTGTGACAAAGACATTGCGTGTTTATACAAGCATGACAATTGCCATGACAAAAGTGAGCGACAACGGTGAGAACCAGAAGTCAGCCCGCAAGAGCGCTAACAAGACAACTTCAGAGATGAAGGCTGCTTACGATCGCCGTTTCATCAACTTCAAAGAAGCAGCAACAAGATATCCTTTCGTAGAGGATGACGGTGAGATGCTTATCATCTGCGCCGACCAGTTCATGGCAGGTATGCAGCCATTGGTTGAATGGAAGAACAAGTCAGGCCGTCCAACCACAATGGTTAGCGTGACAACAGCTGGTGGCAACAATGACAATAACATAAAGAGCTACATCACCAACATGTACAACGACCCAGCTCACAACCTCGCTTATGTGTTGCTCGTTGGTGACTATGAGCACCTTACACCACATGCATTGAGCGGTGAACGTTCCGACAGCTGGTTTGGCCAGATTGAAGGCACTGACCACTATCCGGAGGTTTTCGTCGGCCGTTTCTCAGTGCAGACAGCCGATGACGTGGCAACACAAGTTGAAAGAACAATTTACTACGAGCGCGACCTTCAAGCCAACGTTTCTTGGGTTGACAAAGGTATGGGTATAGGTTACTACGGCGCTGGTAACGGTCACTATGGTGAAGACGACTATCAGCACATCGACTTAATCCGCGACACATTGATGCATTATACTTATAGCGTAGTTACAGAGCACCACGGCGGTTCAGGTGGCGACGCTACACAGGCAACTATCAGTGGTACAACCAACCAGGGTATCAGCATCATCAACTACTGCAACCACGGTAGCTGGGATGGTTGGGGCGTTGCTAACTACAGCGTAAGCAATGTCAACGCTTTGACTAACGACTACATGCTTCCTATTGTTTGGTCAGTGGCTTGCAATGTTGGTCAGTTCGACTATAACACATGCTTCGGTGAAGCTTGGATGCGTGCAACCAACAACTCAACAGGTGTTCCTACAGGTGCTATCGGCGGTATGTTCTCATGGGAGTCACAGCCTTGGGTTCCACCAATGTACGGTCAGGACGAAATGATTAACATCTTGACAGGATGGCGCAGCGTTGACTTGTTCAACCACACTTTGGCTGGTGCCTCATTGAACGGTAACATGGACGTTATCGACAAAGGTAACGACACCAAGTGCCATGACACATGGATTCTCTATGGTGACCCATCATTGATGGTTCGTACAGCCAACCCAACAGAAATGAACCTTTCGGCATCACCATCAGTGTTGATGCTCGGTATGACAGAACTCGAACTCACAGCTGAGGCTGACTACGCTATCGCTTCATTGACAATGGATGGCGAGGTTATCGCAACAACAAAGATCATCAACGGCCAGAGCACTATGACATTCCCTGCTTTGACAACTCCAGGTGTTGCAGAACTTGTTGTTTTAGGTTACAACAAAGTCACCTATATGGGTCAGATGGAGATTGTTCCTGCTGAAGGCGCATACATTACAGTTAACGGTTATGAGCTGAACGCTCCTCAGGCAAACAATGGCGAGACAGTTCAGATGTCAATAAGCTTAAAGAATGTTGGTGTTGAGAATGCAAACAACGTTGTTGCAACAATCTCAACAGAAAATGAGTATCTCAGCATCATCCAGGCTGAAGGTTCATTTGGTACAATCAGTCCTGATGAGGTTTTGACAGTTAACGGTTTCTTGTTCGATGTTGCAGCTAACGTTCCTGATGGCGAGAGAGCACAAATCGATGTCAATGCTACTGACGGCACTAACACATGGACTGGCAAGATTCTTGTTGACCTTCACGCTCCTGTCTTGGCATTTGAGGGTGTCGTTGATGCTAACAATGCATTGTCATTCACATTCAGAAACAGCGGTAGCGCTCCATTCTATGGTGGCGAGTTGACACTCACAAGCTGCTCACCAGACCTTGTGTTTGATCCAGCTACTATTACAGTTAGCGACGTTATTGAAGGTGGTGAGGCTCTTGAAATGTCATCGGTTTACACATTTGATCCAAGCGTTGAGCCAGCATCATCATTCGAAGTGGCTTATGACTTCACAACAGGCGCATTCAACATTGAGGGCGTTTACGTCTTAGTATATGAAGCAATTATTGAAGACTTCGAGGCAGGCGTGTTTGGTGACGGCTGGACATTCAGCACAAACAACGCATGGTCAATTGTTGACGGTGGCAGAGGTACAAAATGCGCCAAGTCAATGAATAACGGAATAAACAATTCAGATTATTCAATGACATTGACAGCCGATGTTCAGGCAGCTGGCAACATGACATTCATGTATTTCGTATCATCAGAGAATAATTACGATAAATTCTTCTTCTACTATGATGGTGTTTCACAGAATCCTCAAGGATGGTCGGGTACATCAATGACTGGTTATTCAATGTACACACAGCCTGTGACAGTGGGTCAGCACACATTCAAGTTTGAATATCACAAAGATAGCTCTGTGAACAGCGGTGAAGACTGTGTCAAGATTGACGAAATCCGCTTCCCGCTTGTCAACGAGTACACATTCATCGCTCCTGCTACAAACCTCGTAGCTGATGTTGATGGTCATAACGTAAGACTCACATGGGATGCTTCAGCTGATGCAGTTGAGTATGTCGTGAAACGCGACGGTACAACTATCGCTACAGTTACAGAAACAGAGGCATCTGACGTCCTCGAAGCGACCGGCACATACAAGTATTCAGTTTGTGCAGTCAACGCTGCAGGTTCAATGTCAGCTCCTGTTTCAGAATTTGTGACAGTTGATTTCACTGGCTTTGAAGAGAACGAAGTCAACTTCGGTATCTATCCTAACCCAGCTGAGACTGTGTTGAACATCAACGCCAACGCTGCATTTGAGTATCAGATGATCAACAGCGTCGGTCAGGTGGTGATGAGCGGTGTTGCAAACAACAATGTCGAGCTTAACGTGAGCGAGCTTAACAACGGCATCTACTTCCTGAAAGTTGTTGCCAACGGCAAAACTCAGATTGAGAAAGTCGTTATCAAATAATTGACAATTTACAATTGATAATTAAAAAAAAAGAAGGACGTCGGTTGTCGGCGTCCTTTTTTTATGTATCTTTGCAAAAAAATATTACCATACATTATTACCATGAAAAAACTGTTGTTTTTAGCAATAAGCTTGATGTGCATGCAGTTTGCGATTGCACAAGGATGGAATCAGAAGCTGATTTCATCGACAGAGAATGAAATTAAAGTTGAGGTTAACGTTAACGGCTTCATTGCCAATGATGTTATGACACCTAATGGCGCTGCTGTCGTCGTTACAAATCAGAAGATGATGCAGCTGGCGGAGGCTGGTGAACCTAACGTGCCGAGTCTTGTTATTCCAGCTGTCATCGGCGGTGATGCCTTGATGAGCGTGGAAGTGCTTGATGCCCAATATGTTGATTACGAAAATGTTGAGGTGGCACCTTCAAAAGGCAATTTCCCAAGAAGCATCAACCCAGAGGATGTGCCATATACCTATGGCGCTATGTATCAACAAGATGCGTTCTATCCATCAGAGTTGGTGAAACTTGATGAGCCTTACATCCATCGTGATGTGAGAGGTCAGAACATGATGGTCACACCTTATTTATATAATGCGGTGACAAAAACCCTCAGAGTTTATACTCATTTCATCGTGAGAATGGTTAAAGTTGGTGTCGATAACAGAAATATTATCGCAAATGCTTCAAAGTCGATGACTGTTGATCGTGAGTTTAATAAAGCTTACGAAGAAAGATACATCAACTACAATGAGTCGATGTCGAAATATACTTCCATTGCTGACAACGGTGAGCTTCTTATCATTTGCCATGACGCTTTCATGAGTGCTATGGAGCCTTTTGTGGCTTGGAAGAAACAGATTGGCCGTCCTACCACTATGGTTGGAACCAGTGCGACAGGCACAACCGAGACTGCTATAAAGTCATACATTCAGACATATTATGCAGCACATCCGAATATGACGGACATTCTGCTTGTTGGCGATGTGGCACAGATTCCGGGAGCCAATGTTTCGGCAGGCTCGGGTTATAACGGCTATTCTGGCAAAGGCGACCTTCCTTACGGACAGTTGGCAGGCAATGACAGTTACAATGAGGTTATTGTCGGCCGTTTCTGCTGCGAGACAGCTGACCAGGTGACCAATCATGTCAACAAGGTGTTGAATTATGAGCGTGACTTGGATGAGACGGCGACATGGCTTACGGTGGGACAAGGTGTGTCGAAACGTGAAAACGCCGCCGGTCACAATGGTGAGGATGACTACCAGCATATCGACAATATCAGAAATGATTTGCTTAATTACAACTACACAGAGGTACATCGTGATTATCAGAATGTTACGGGTGTGACGGCCAGCGCATCGACTGTCAGCCAGCACATCAACGAAGGAGTGAGCATTATCAACTACTGCAACCATGGTAATGTTACTTTGTGGGGCGTTTTCAACTACAGCAACTCAAATGTCAACGCTTTGACCAACGACTATAAGCTTCCTTATATCATTTCGGTGGCATGTCTCAACGGAAAATACGACAACAGCGGTCCGTGTTTCGCTGAAGCATGGATGCGTGCAACAAACAACAGCAATGGCAATCCTACAGGTGCTATCGGCGGCATGTTCTCATACATCGAGCAGCCATGGCAGCCGCCAATGTACGGTCAGGACGAGATGGTTGACATCTTGGTTGAGTCGTACAACAACAACATCCGTCGCACAATGGGTGGCGTTTCAGTCAACGGAAACATGAAGGTTTTGGACCTCGGAGCCAACAGTAATCCAAACAAAGGCACATATAACACTTGGATTTTGTTTGGTGACCCGACATTGACACTGCGTAATGCTGTTCCGGCTGTCATGAATGTGACGTCAAACAACACTATGGAATCGACAGCTACAAGTTATGCGGTGAGCGCCACAAATGCTGACGGAGCTTTGGCTACATTGACATTAGACGGTGAAATTTTGGGTTCGGCAACGATCACTAACGGAAGTGCAAACATCGCATTTGAAGCTCCTGGAAGAACAGGTACAGCCACATTGACGGTGTTTGGATATAACAAGAAGACTTATGTTTCCTCAGTAAGCATCACTGATGGAGGAACTTTTACTCCATTGTTGGTCATCGCTGTTGCAGATCCTGAGACTATAGTCCTTGGCGAATCAGTGACATTGACAGCAAACGCCTCGGGAGGAACAGGCAATTACGAATTCACATGGACACCAGAAGAGATGGTTGCGGATCCAAACAGTATGACAACCACAGCCACTCCGACAGAAGTTGGTGAGATGACATATGAGGTTACAGTGTCAGACGGCATCAATACAGCATCTGCAATGGTGATTGTGACTGTCAACGATCCTGCACCGGTTGTCTGTCCGACACCAAAGCATTTCGTTGGTGTAAGCTATTGGGATGAAGGCGAATTCGGGGCACACATGTCATGGGATAGAGCAGAATATGAGTACACACTCGAAAGATTTGAGATTTACAGAAGCGAGGATGAGATTGGCTTCGAGTTGGTCCGTCGTATTGTAAACACTCCATCTATCACCCATTACGAGTGCTACGACCAGGTTGAGCATGGCGGTTCATATATCTATAGAATCATGGCGTTCTATCAGAATGAGTGCGTGTCAGACCCTGTCGACATTGAGGTGTTGATAACCGACTACACTTCAGTTGGTGAAAACTGGTCGGAAAACGTGGAGGTTTATCCGAATCCGACAACAGGCAACTTGAATGTCAAGGCTGAGGCGATGAGACATATCACAGTTATCAACACCATCGGTCAGGTTGTGATGACACAGGATGTTGACGCTGACGAGGTCGTGATAGATTTAAGCGCATACGACAACGGCATGTATTTTGTCAACATCATGACAGAAAACGGCAACATCGTAAAGCCTGTTAATGTTTTAAGATAATGAAGATCAAGTTTATAGGCGCAGCGAAAGAGGTCACGGGCAGCAAGCATCTCATTGTCACCGACAAAGGCAAGAAGCTGCTTTTAGATTGCGGAATGTTTCAGGGCAAGGGTCTGGAGACTGATGCCATGAACCGCAACACCATGGTCGAGCCATCGGAGATTGACTGCATCATTTTGACGCATGCTCATATCGACCATTCGGGACTGATACCTTATTTTTATAAGAGAGGGTTCCGCGGCTCGGTGATTTGCACCACTGCCACACGCGAGCTGTGTTCTATAATGCTTCCCGACAGCGGTTTTATCCAAGAGAATGATACTCATTGGTTTAACAAGAAACGTGCTCGTCAGGGATTGAAGCCGGTGCAGCCTATCTACACCGAAAAAGACGCCCGTGACTGTATGGAGTTATTCATCACCACGGAGATAAACCGTCGTTTTTATATCGACAACAACATCAGTGTGAAGTTTTACAACACCGGTCATATGCTTGGCAGTGCCTGTGCCGCCATCAGGATTGATGAGAACGGACATATCACGCAGATCGGATATACCGGTGACATAGGTCGTGACAATAATTATCTGTTGAGGCCGCCAGCGCGTTTCCCGCAATGCGACTATGTAATCACGGAGAGTACGTATGGCGACAGGCTTCATAAGGATAAGGAAGGCGCCGAGAAAGAGTTGCTGGATATTATAAAGCACACTTGTGTTGAGAAAAAAGGCAAGCTCATTATCCCGTCGTTTGCCATCGGTAGGACGCAGGAGATAGTGTATATCCTCAACAATGCCTATAACAAAGGCAATTTGCCGCGCATTCCGATATATGTCGATAGTCCGCTTGCCACCAATGCCACCGATATCTTCAGGATGCATCTCAACGACTTCAACAAAGACGTTGCTGAGGTTTTGCGTTATGATGACGACCCGTTCGGATTCAACAGTCTGCACTACATCACCGACGTGGCGAGGAGCAAGGCATTAAATGAGAGCAAGGAGCCTTGCATCATCATCTCTGCATCGGGCATGATGGAGGCGGGGCGTGTGAAGCATCATCTGGCAAACAATATCGACAATCCTAAAAACTCGGTGTTGTCGGTAGGTTATTGTGCTCCTACGACTCTTGGCGCCCGTATAGTGGCAGGTGAGAAGGATGTCTCCATCTTCGGAATGCCGCATAAGGTCAACGCGGAAGTGTTCAATATCGATGCTTTCAGCGGCCACGGCGACTACAAAGAAATGGCTGAATACCTGACATGCCAAGATCCTGAAAAAGTGAAACGGGTGTTTATCGTCCATGGCGAGTCGGGAGTACAGGAGAAATACGCACAATATCTCAAGAAAAACAATGGCTTCAAGGATATTGTGATACCGAAACCAGGGGAGACGTTTAAGCTTTAAACAAAAAAATCTTGACATCCGTCAAGATTTTTTTGTATTTTTGCAGCCTGAAAGGTGATTGTCGCGGGCTGGCGCAAGCCAGCGTGAGGAAAGTCGGGACAGCATAGAGCACCATACTTCCTAACGGGAAGGCGTTGGAGACAACGACAGCTAGTGCCACAGAAAATTACCGCCCTGAGCTTGTCGAAGGGTAAGGGTGAAAACGTGAGGTAAGAGCTTACGCTTTGTCGTGGTGACACGGCATTGGGGTAAACCTTATGGGCTGCAAGACCAAATATACCGGCGTTCGAGGGTCGCTCGCCCGAGCCGGGAGGGTAGGTTGCTAAAGCCTGATGGCGACGTCAGGATTAGAGAAATGACAATCAAATACAGAATCCCGCTTATGCCTTTCTTTTGCCTTTGGATTTTTAGGAATCCAGAGGCAAAATTTTTATAATAAATTTGTGAAAAATCCGTTTTATTTTCGTAAATTCGCAAAAAATTTGTATCTATGTCGAAACGCGGAAAAATATCTTGTTTATTAATATTTCTTTTTGTTGTAACTGTCTCATTATCAGCACAGAAAAGGGTTGAAGACTATGAGCCTGAGTCGTTGTTTGCAGAGGCAAAAACACTGTTCGACAACAAGAATTACAGCTCGGCGGCAGAGCTGTTCCACAAATATATCGTCTTGACCGACGGCAGCAACACACAGAAGGCTGTGGAGGCGAAATTCTACGAGGCGGCATGTTCGTCGTATATGGGTGCCGGAGAACAACAACTCATGCTTTTTTCGAAAGAAAACCCGACAAGTACATTGGCACCGAGAGCCGATTTTCTCTATGCAAACATGCTTTTCCAGAATAGGAAATATCGCGATGCGATAAAGAAATACGAGACAACCGACGATGAGAGTCTGACAGAAAACGAGAAAGCTGAGTTTTATTTCAAAAAAGGTCTCGCTTATTATCAAACCAACGACATAGAGAAAGCCGAGCCGCTGTTTTATAAATCGGCGTTCATGAATAGCCCTTATAAAGACGATGCTCGTTACTACTACGCTCATATTCAATATGTTAACAAGAAATATGAGGATGCAAAATTTAGTTTCGACAAGATCAAAGATTCACCGAAATATAAGGACATCGTGCCTATCTACATGATGCAGATCGACTATGTCGGCGGCAAATACACTTCTGTCACTGCCGATGCCGACGCTGTCCTGGCCAACGCACAAGGCCAGCGCAAAGTGGATCTTGCTTTGATAATCGCTGAATCGTGGTATCAGCAGAAGGATTATGAGAAGGCGCTGAAATACTACAATATCGCACGTGAATCGACACGTAAGGCGTTTCCGCGCGAGGTGGAGTTCAGAATAGGCTTCTGCAAGATGAAACAAGGCAGCTTTGAAGACGCCATCGTCAATTTCCAGAATGCCACCAAGAAGATTAACAACGACGAGCTGGCGCAATATGCTTCGTATTATCTGGCTCAGTGCTACATGAAGACAAATCAGGAAAAATTCGCAAGAAGCGCATATCTTACAGCTTATAAGGACGATTTTGACCATGAGATGAGCGAAGATGCCTTGTTTAACTATGCGAAACTGAGCTTCATCAGCGGCGTTGACCCGTTTAACGAGGCTGTGGCACAACTTGAGGACTACATCGAACATCATCCGTATTCGGCAAGAAAAGAAGATGCCCAGGAAATTATTATACATCTGTATCTCAACAACAAGGAATACAACAAAGCCATAGTCGCTCTGGAAAAATATCCTGATATGGATGCTGAGATGCAGAAGATTTATGCACAGCTAACATACGGCATAGGCATCGAGAGTTACGACGCCATGGATTACGACAAGGCTGTGACATATCTTGGAAAGACTGTGGCCAACAAACATGCCGACGCAAAACTCAAGGCCGAGGCTTGTTACTGGCTGGCCGACAGCTATTACATGAAGAAAGACAACGCCAATGCCGAGAATTACTACATAGCGTTTTTGAAGTCGAGTGGGGCAGGGCAGACCGATTTGATGCCGCTGGCACATTACAACCTGGGCTATATAGCTTATCTGAAAGGCAAATTCCCGGAGGCAGTGAAGAATTTCAACTATTTCTTCAACACGGCGAAGGGCGACAAGGCCTTTGAATCGGATGCATGGATGCGCATCGGCGACTGCTATTTCATGGAACGCAGCTATAACAAAGCCGTTATAGCTTACGGCAACGCGATGAAACTCGACAGCAAAAACGCCGACTATGCACTGTTTCAGCAAGGTATGGGGCATGGCGCACTGGGCGACATGAATGCTAAGATTCAGTGTATGAACAACTTGACAAAAAACCATAAGACGTCGTCGTTTTACGACAGGGCGTTGTATGAGACAGGTATGGCACACCTCAGCACCAACGACGAGCGTTCGGCCATCGCGGCGTTCAACTTGCTGGTGATGGAACGTCCGAGGTCGGCATACGCACGTCAGGGACAGATGAAGATAGGAATGCTGTATTACAATGGTAATCAATATGATAGCGCATTGACAGCGTTGAAAAAAGTGGTCAATGACTATCCGAATACCGAAGAGTCACGCGAGGCGCTCAATATAATGCGGGCTATTTACATGGAACGCAACCAGACAGCCGATTTTTATGCCTACGCACAAGAAAAAGGCATAGCGACGAGCGTGACGGAACAGGACTCAGTGTCGTTTGCCACTGCTGAGAATTTCTTCCAACAAAATCAGTATGAAAACGCCCTGAGAGCCGTAAACCAGTATATTTCACAGTTCCCTAACGGCGCTTACCTCTTGAAAATCAATTATTACGGATTGACTTCAATGGAAAAACTGGGTCGTAGTGGTGAGACAGCACCATATCTTGAATACATCATCTCACAGCCAGACAACGATTATACCGACAACGCTTTGTTGAAGCTCGCGAGCATGGAGAAGGCTGCCAACGACTTTGATAAAGCCAAAGGATACTACGAAAGACTGCTGAAAATTACTGAGAATCAGAAGGTTAGGATGCAGGCTCTCGAAGGAGTTGCCGACTGCTGTTATAAACTTAACGACTATGACGGCGCCATCGAGAGGAGTAGTCAGCTGGCGGCGATGCAGGATATCGGGCAGAACCGTAAGAATTTTGCGAACTACATCACCGGAATGTCATATTTCAAGAAAAACGAGTATTCAAATGCCATTCCGAAACTGCTTGAATGTTCGAAGAAAGACAGGTCGGCGATGGGTGCCGAGGCGGCATACCACCTGGTGCTCGCTAACTATAAGACTGGTAATCTCGACGAGGCTGAGGAACGTGTGTTTTACATCTCTGACAATTTCAGCGGGTTCAGCTATTATGTAGCGATGTCGTTCATCACTTTGAGCGATGTTTATGTGGCCAAAGGCAATGTCTTCCAGGCAAAAGCGACGTTACAAAGCATCATTGAGAATTATCCTGGAGGTGAGCCTAAGACCATGGCGCAGCAGCGTCTTGCAGAAATTGAAAAAGAAGAATCAAAAGATGAGGAGGAATAAAGATGAAGGCTAAATTATTGATATTCAGTATATTATTTGTTGTTGTAAGTTTTGTTGCCAACGCACAGTCGCATAACGAACAAGTGACGGTAGAAGGTTCGTATCGTCCACAGATAAAACGTTCGGAACGTCTTACGAAGTCGCCTGAGAAGCCTGAAAACGAGTTTCATATTCCTGATTATAAGGCTGAGGCTAAAGATTTTAGCTATGGATACAATATGGATGTGGAGACGATGAGCGCCATTGCATACAAGGCTGAATATGGCGTCGAAAGCAAAAACAATTTCCTCAAGGCAGGCATTGGAACACGTCTGTCGCCAGTGTTTTTGTATCGTCATTACTCCGATTTGTCGAGAAACATGAGTCTCGGCGTGGGTGTCAAGCATTATTCTTCGTGGTTGAACAACCAGGATTATAAGAAGTCATCGTTTATGAACAATGCGTTTAACGTGATGACTGTCAATAAGTTCCGTGACGGACAGTTACGTTCATTTGTCGATTACAAATATGATATGTATCATCTGCGCGCTTATGATGGAGTGGAAAATCCTAACGGACGCAACATCCATTCGGTGAATGTGGGCACGAAATGGCTTGCCAACGGCTCGAGTTACCGAAATCTTTATACTACCATTGGCGGCGATTATCGCGCCACATGGATTGCGGGCGGCACCACCGAGCATCAGTTAAACGCAAATGCGCATCTTGCTTATTCCGACAACTGGTTTAATCACAAGAAAATCAATGAGTTGCAGACTTTGGCAACTGATGTTGACTTTAATTACAACAATGTTTATCAGGGTCAGGTGTTGCTTGCTGTGAATCCATATTTCACTCTGAACGGCGATTTTTATCATGTTCATTTGGGCGTGCGCGTCGATTTCAAAACTGGCGGCAATGTTGGGCTTTACCCTGATGTCAAGGGAAGTTTGTTCATTCTTGACAACAGACTTGAGTTTTATGCCAAGTTCGGCGGACGCTCTAAAATCAACACCTTTGCCGATATCGTTGCCGAAAACCCTTTCGTGACGACGAGTTTCGAGAATTTCAGCGAGTTTGGGTATGAAAGCACTAAGTTTGACTTTCAGGCTGGTGTCAAGTCGAAGATTGCCAATAACATAGATGCACATCTGGGAGTGCGTTACCGTAATATCAAAAACGCTGTTTTTTTTGTTCCTGACAAAGATTTTTATGCCACTTACGATGAAGATGCCACGGTGTATCATCTGCAAGCGTTCGATTTGCTTTTCAACAACTACAACGTGACCAACATCCTTGCCGACATTCATTGGAAAGCCATGGAAAAACTCGATGTGGCGGCTGAATTGTCTATCAACAGCTATGCATTTACCGACAAATCGGCTAAGGCCTGGTACAAACCGTCGTTCACCATGACTTTGCGCGGTGATTACCAGCTTAACGAGATATGGAAGTTCAATGCTGCGATGACGTTTTTGGGCAAGCGTCCGGCTCTGGATCTGTATGGTGACGAGGTGCAGCTTGCGGCGGCGGCAGATATCCAGCTTGGCGCCGATTACCAGATCATGGAAGACCTGTCGGCTTTCGTCGAAATCCACAATCTTTTCCATCGGAAATACGAGCTTTATTACAACTATCCGAGCCTCGGTTTTGAGGTTTTTGCAGGTATAAAATACCGTTTCTGATTTTTTCCCGAAAAAGGCAAAAATTTTAGCAAAAAAAGCTAAAAATCTGTCATTTTTTTCATTGTTATTTCAAATAAATTTCTTAAATTTGCAAGGTTTATTTTTGAAATAATAATTAAAAAAGAAATACAATCAGAGAAATGACAGAAGAAGAAAAAATCCAGAATGCTGAGAGCAACTACGGTGCCAATAACATTCAGGTTCTTGAAGGTTTGGAGGCGGTGCGCAAACGCCCTGCCATGTACATCGGCGACGTCAACGTGAGAGGTCTGCACCACCTGGTTTATGAGGTGGTCGATAACTCCATCGACGAGGCAATGGCCGGTTATTGTGACACAGTCGATATCGAGATTTTACCGGGTAACTCGATTTCCGTTGTCGATAACGGACGTGGTATCCCGACGGGCATGCACGAGAAGGAGAAGAAATCGGCTCTTGAGGTCGTTTTGACGGTGCTCCACGCTGGCGGTAAGTTCGACAAAGGTTCATATAAGGTCTCTGGCGGTCTGCACGGCGTCGGCGTCAGCTGCGTCAACGCGCTTTCGAAACATCTGAAGGCCGAGGTTCACCGCGAA
>Ga0310690_10000869_pt1 | contig 59077 bp, 48 predicted proteins | sample AusTroGonzalo_MG_2_FD_207661 | JGI IMG/M metagenome (GOLD analysis project Ga0310690, IMG submission 207661) | Bovine rumen microbial communities from tropical cattle in Woodstock, Queensland, Australia - Gonzalo_04 (v2) (version 2) | ecosystem: Host-associated > Mammals > Digestive system >... | reverse complement strand
GAAATCAGAGATTTTCAGCCAATACGGCAAGAGCGCTGCCGATACTGGTTCAGCAGAAGGCCAAATCGCTTTGTTCACCTACAGAATCAAGCATTTGACTGAACAAACAAAAGAGCACAAGAAAGATGTGGCGGCCAAGCGCGCGTTGGTTCGTTTAGTAGGTAAGAGAAGAAAGCTTCTCGATTATTTGAAGAGAACTGACATCGAAAGATACCGCACTATCATCAAGGATTTGGGCATCAGAAAGTAATACTTTCTCGCTGCCTAAGCGGAACAAAAAAGGCAATAGACCCTATTGCCTTTTTTTTGCTATTTAAAGAGTCCACATCAAAAACAAATGAACATTATGGGTCCAGAAGGAATTACTCAAATCATAAAGATGCCTAACGGTCAGGAAATCAGCATCAATGTTGGCCGTTATGCAAAGCAGGCCGACGGTTCCGCGCTGCTTCGTTGCGGCGACACCGTGCTGCTTGCCACCGTCTGCTCAGCCACCGAAGTCGCTCCTGAGACCGACTTCTTCCCGCTGTCTGTTGATTACCGCGAAAAATACTATGCCGCCGGCAAGTTCCCCGGTGGATTCTTCAAGCGCGAAGCCAAGCCCTCCGACTATGAGGTCTTGATCTCCCGCCTGATCGACCGTGCCTTGAGACCGTTGTTCCCGGATGACTATCATGCCGAGACCATCGTCCAAGTGAACCTCCTTTCCGTTGAAAAAGGCATGGCTCCCGATGCCCTCGCCGCTTTGGCTGCCTCTGCTGCCATCAGCGTGTCCGACATCCCGTTCCACGGCCCGATCTCCGAGGTCCGTGTCGCCCTCATCGGTGACGAATACGTCATCAACCCCACCTTCGAGCAGCAAGAGGAAGCTCGCCTTGAGCTGATGGTGGCCGCCTCCATGAAGGACATCTGCATGGTGGAAGGCGAGTGCAAGGAAGTCTCCGAAGAAGAGATGCTCGGCGCCCTCAAGGCCGCCCACGAAGCCATCAAGATCCAGTGCCAGGCACAGATCGAGTTGATGGAAAAGGTCAACAAAGCCAAACGCGAATACTGCCACGAGGTCAACGACGAGGCCATCCGCCAAGAAGTGCAGGACAGCTGCTACCAAGCGTGCTACGACTTCGCACTGTCAGGCTGTGCCGACAAACACCTCCGCGAAGACACTTTCAAAGGCATCCTCGACAAATATCTCGAGAAATATACCGAAGAAGAGCTTGAAACCGTCAAACCGCTTGCCGCACGTTATTTCCATGACGTTCAGCGTTCAGCAGTGCGCAACGCCGTGCTTGACAAGCGTATCCGTCTCGACGGACGTCAACTCGACCAGGTGCGTCCCATCTGGACAGAAGTCGATCTGCTCCCATCGGCTCACGGTTCCGCCGTGTTCACCCGTGGTGAGACCCAGGCCCTTGTAACCGTCACCCTTGGCACCAAGCTTGATGAACAGACCATTGACGGCGCTGTGGTTGAAGGCACCAAGAACTTCACGCTGCATTACAACTTCCCCGGCTTTGCCACAGGCGAGGCCAAGGCAGGCCGCAGCACCTCACGTCGCGAGATCGGCCACGGCAACTTGGCTGAACGCGCCCTCAAGTCAATGGTTCCCCACGATGAGACCATGCCTTACACCGTCCGTATTGTGAGCGACATCCTCGAGTCCAACGGCTCCTCGTCCATGGCCTCCGTTTGTGGTGGCTGCATGGCCCTGATGGATGCCGGCGTGCCTATGCGCAAGCCAGTTGCTGGCGTGGCCATGGGTATGATCTCCGACAGCGAGACCGGCAAATATGCCATCCTGACCGACATCCTCGGTGACGAGGATCACCTCGGCGACATGGACTTCAAGGTCACCGGTACCCGCGACGGCATCACTGCCTGCCAGATGGACATCAAGGTTGACGGCCTCAGCTACGAGGTCCTCACCGAAGCCCTCGAACAGGCCCGCCAAGGCCGTCTGCACATCCTCGACGAGATGGCCAAGACCATCAGCGAGCCCCGTGCCGACTACAAGGAGATCGTTCCGAGAATCGAAAAGATGTACATTCCGAAAGACTTTATCGGTGCCGTCATCGGTCCCGGTGGCAAGGTCATCCAAGAGCTCCAGAAGGTCACCAATACCGTCATCACCATCACCGAGGACGAGACCCAGGGCATTGTGGAGATCGCTTCACAAAACAAGGCCGACATCGAAGCCTGCAAGGCCAAGATCCGCGGCATCGTCGCTGTGCCTGAAGTCGGCGAGGTGTATCACGGCAAGGTCGTCTCCATCATGGCTTTCGGTGCTTTCGTCGAAATCCTGCCCAACAAGGACGGTTTGCTGCACATCTCAGAGATTGCTTGGGAACGCTTCAACACGATGGAAGAGACCGGCCTGAAGGAAGGCGACGAGATCGATGTCAAGTTGATCGAGATCGACAGCAAGACCGGCAAGCTCCGCCTGTCGCGCCGCGAACTTCTTCCCAAGCCCGAAGGCTATGTCGAGAAGAAGAGCAACGGCCCCCGTCCGAACAAGGGCGAAGGCGAGAAGCGTGAAGGCGGCAACCGTGGAGGTCACGGCCATGGCAATGGTGGTGGTCACGGCCACGGCGGTTCCCGCAACAATAACCATAAGAACTAAACAATTGGTTAACCAACACGTTATAAATGAGGCAGTTAAAGATTACGAAGCAGGTTACCAACCGTGAGACTGCGTCTCTCGACAAGTACCTGCAAGAGATTGGTAAGGTTGAACTGATTTCCGCCGAAGAAGAGGTGGAGTTGGCGCAACGTATCAAGCAAGGCGACAAAGCCGCATTGGAGAAGCTCACCAAGGCCAACCTGCGTTTCGTCGTCTCCGTATCAAAACAGTATCAGAACCAGGGCCTTAGTCTTCCCGACTTAATCAACGAAGGTAACTTGGGACTGATAAAAGCCGCACAACGTTTCGATGAGACCAGAGGTTTCAAATTCATCTCCTATGCCGTGTGGTGGATTCGTCAATCCATCCTTCAGGCACTGGCCGAACAGTCGCGTATTGTTCGTCTTCCTCTGAACAAAATCGGTTCCATCAACAAAATCAACAAAGCTTACGCTAAGCTAGAGCAAGAGTATGAGCGTGAACCCAATGCAGAGGAGATTGCCGAGGTGCTGGAAATCACGGAGGCAGAGGTAAAAGAGTCAATGAAGAATGCCGGACGTCACATCTCGATGGACGCCCCGCTGATCCAGGACGAGGACAACACCATGTACGACGTCTTGAAGAGCGAAGAGGCACCCACTCCTGAGACTGAGCTTCTGTACGAGTCGTTACGCAAAGAAATTGACCGGGCCATCTCCACATTGACACCGCGTGAGGCCGACGTCGTCCGTCTTTACTTCGGACTGAACGGCAGCCACCCGATGACTTTGGAAGAGATCGGCGAGAAGTTTGACTTGACGCGTGAACGTGTGCGTCAGATTAAGGAAAAGGCTATTCGTAGGTTGAAACACACGAGCAGAAGCAAGATCCTTAAGAGTTATCTCGGTTAAGATCTTTGGATTTTCAAAAAAGCCCTCTGGAATATTTCAGGGGGCTTTTTTAGTGATAAAGCAGGATTAATCATAGTAATTTCGTACTTTTGCAATAATAAAAGCTACCATTATTGGCGGTGTATTTTTAGTTTTGGCGGTGTAAATTGATAAAAATGGCGGTGTAAGTCAAAAAACATGAGTAAACAAATTGAAATATTAAAACTAAAGTTCGCTGAATGTGACAGATTACAACAGCAATTATGGACTTACCGACCTTTGTCTGAAGACAGTTTACGGTCACTTCGTGAATACTACCGCATTGGTCTTACCTACACCAGCAACGCCATTGAGGGGAATAGTCTCACCGAATCGGAAACCAAAGTGGTGATCGAAGATGGGCTGACCATTGAAGGCAAGCCGCTTCGTGATGTTTACGAAGCCGTAGGTCATGCTAAAGCATACGATTTCATCCATGAGCTTTCGAGCGAGAAACCTATCACAGAAGCTGACATTTTACAAACTCACAATCTTTTTTACCAACAGATCGACCCTCAAAAAGCAGGTACTTATCGCAATGTCCCCGTTTTTATCAGTGGCAGCAATTATCCTGTAACACCTGTGAAAGACATCCCATATCAAATGGCACGGCTCCTCGAATGGTATAACTCTCATGAGAACAAGTTACATCCCGTGGAACTGGCCGCCCAACTGCACAAACGCTTCGTTTTCATCCATCCCTTTATCGATGGCAATGGTCGGATGGCCCGACTCCTAATGAATCTGGCATTACTCCGCAACGAATACAATATCGCCATTATTCCTGCGGTCACTCGAGTAGATTATATTACCACCTTGGAACAGGCGCATAAAGACGACACCCCATTCCTTGAGTTTATCCTTGAACGAGTAATCAACACCCAAGAAGACATTCTGAGGCTTTTCAAAGAAACGATCCCCACACCTGAGACTATCCCTTTTGAGCAATTGTTACTCAAAACCATAGCCACTTACCCAGGATTAAATGCCCCTACCCTTTCCATGCGGGTTGGGCGAAGTTTACGCACTACCCAAAGATATTTGAAAGCCTTATCTGTTGAAAAGGAAATTGAATTCAGAGGAGCGCCCAAAAACGGAGGATATTATATTAAGGGTTAGTGATTATCGTACGGAGCGCACTGGACGGACGGTATGGCCAAGACAGCGATAATCGCCAAATGCGCCTGTCTGTGGAAATTCAAAGTACCAAGCACTTTGAGAATCTTCCCAATGACGAGAACTCAACCAGTACCTACATATTTGACCAATGTAGCTAAGCTCACCATCCCAACGCCAACCCGCGGCGGGCAAAAAAATACTGTTTCCGTTAGATCCAGTGATTAAAGATCCATCTATTCCATTCAGGTTTGTCCAAATATTCGTGGTGTTTTCATACAACTCATCAATTTCCTCAAATGTAGGCATTCGGGCGTCTCCACCCCAATTAACTGCTGCAGCATCGTCTTCTGGCTGTAAAATTGTCAAATTATCGACAAATCCATTATGACCACAATCAGGATTAGAGCAATACTTAGTTAAATCATTCCAACTATGACCATATTTATATGTCTCCCATGAATAAACGCTTTTCGGCTCCGTCTCACCCCAAGCAAAATAATCTCCATATTCCTCGGGAGCATTGGCACCGACATTGCGGGTAGCCCATAAGGTGCCGCTCGGCAGACCCAAATCCACAAAACGCGGGTCAGGCTCAGGAGGTCCAGGAGGAATGGAATCATTAGTGCCTCCACCGCCACTTCCGCCACTTCCACCACCATCCGTGGTAAAACTCTTATCCTCTCCGTAAAAATAATCAGAACCGTTGTATGCGTAGGCGCGAACATGATATTCCGTGCCTGGCATCAAGTCCTTAATCGTATCCTCATAAGGTTCTGTCCAATTGGAAGTGAAAAGATGATCATTGTTCACCGTTGGGTCTTTCACCGTGTCCCAGCACACCCCAAGTTCAGTGAGTGTAACTCCTTCGGATGCTTTCACTTCACCACCACACACCGCAGTGATCAAGGTAATGTCATGAGGCGTACTCGTTGTCACTTTCACCTCTTTCTCAGGTGTGCATCCAACAGTGAAAACCACCGCCGTCATCAGCATTATTGCTGCTAAAACCTTTATGAATCTTGTCATTGCCTATGAGATTTGATATTAATGGCAAAAATAAAAATAATTTACAAAAAAAAAACAAGATTTTCTACTTTTCAGAATAAAAACTATGAAATAATCAGAAAAAATATGATTAATTCATAGTTTTTGATTATTTTTGCATTCAAAACGAAGTTCTATGAAAAGGAAAATCACCGAAGAACTCCTCAAATGGAAAAACAGAATCGATCACAAGCCGCTTATACTCAATGGAGCAAGACAAGTCGGAAAAACATATATTCTTGAGGAGTTCGGCAAACAATACTATAAAAATTACATTAGAATCAGTTTAGATCTCGTCCCAAACGTCAGGGATTTTTTGAACAGAAGCATCGAACCTCTGGAAATAATCGCCTATTTGGAATCGATGTACAACATCCGAATCCTTCCTCATGAGACGTTGGTAATTCTTGATGAAATCCAAGACTGCAAACGAGCTTTGCTTGCCCTAAAATATTTCAGGGAAGATCATCCCGAATACGACATCGCCGCAGCGGGCAGTCTGCTGGGAATTGCCGTCAACAAAAGTGAAAAGAAAGATGAGAACGAGCCCGACAAGAAGCAAGAAGAAGAGCCTTTCTCATATCCCGTTGGAAAAGTCGATGAGCTCACGCTATACCCAATGGATTTCGAGGAATTTCTTTGGGCGATGAATCATCACATTCTTGCGGAAACCATCAAGGAGCATTACCAAACCGACACCGCCCTCCCCGACTCCGTACATACGATGGCCTTGGATCTCTATCAAAAGTATTTGATTGTCGGCGGCATGCCCGAAAGCATTTCAAAATATGCTGAAACCCATAGCTATCTTGAATCGAGGATGGTACAACAATCCATCCTCATTGGTTACAATGCCGATATGGGAAAATACGCCAAACCAGCCACCACCTTAAAGATTAGGGCTTGTTTCAACTCTATTCCTGCCCAATTGGCCAAGGAGAATAGAAAATTCCAATACAAACTGGCCCAGAAAGGCGGTACAGCGACTATTTTTGGCGAAGCTATCGAATGGTTGCTTCAAGCTGGCACCATTCTCCGATGCAAACTGATCTCACATGGTTATCTTCCCATCTCTACGCAAGAGGACGACAGCGATTTCAAGATTTACATGTTGGATGTAGGTTTACTGAACGCCAAAGCTGAGATTCCTGCACAGATGCTTCTTTCGTCCATTGAAAGCGACAACACCTTCCTTGGATCGGTTGCCGAAAACTATGTGGGACAGGCACTAAGTGCCAATGGCATCTCATTGCGATATTGGAAAAACGGAAACACCGGAGAGGTCGATTTCATCATACAAAACGGGCTTGAAGTCATCCCCGTTGAAGTCAAGAAAGGCAGAAAGGTGAAGGCCATCAGCATGAACGACTTCAAGAAGAAGTATGATTGTTCAATAGGTTACAGAATCTCAAGCAAGAACTTTGGCTTCGCCAACGGGATCAAGTCCATTCCGCTGTATGCGGTGTTCTGCATTAAGGCAGATTAAAACAAAGGCTGGTTTTATCGCGCGGAGCGCACTGGACGGACAGATTGTCCAAGGCTGCGGCGGCCATGATCATTATGGTAAATCCCGTATCCGTTGGAATCAAAATCAAAGTGTCCTGCGTCTAATGGATCATTAGTATCAAGTGAACTCGACCAGTAATAACCAAGAGTAAGCTCGCCAAAACTATCATCGTCCTCATAAGCTCCAGCGACAGGCAAAAAAAGGCTGTTTCCATTAGTCGCGGTAAAGAGTAAGCCGTTCACGCCATTCATTTTTGAATAAGTAACTGAAGTGCTTTCATACAATTCTATAAATTGTTCCTTTGAAGGCATGCACCAGCCCTTACCCCAGTTTTCTGTAGCGGCATCATCATCGGGCTGCAAAATGGTCAGATCATCTGTAAAGCCATAATCGCCAAAGACTGCTTTGTTACAATATTTGGTTAAACCATCTTTTCTATATTTATATGTACTCCAATTGTAGGTATCTTTGGGCGTTGTTTCACCCCAAGCATAATAGTTACCTTTTCCTTCAGGAACAGAGGCTCCTATGTTACAGGTAGCCCATAGCGTCCCACTTTGAAGTCCCAAGTCAACAGTTTCCTTAGTATCGGTATTGCCATTATTACCTCCACCATTATTGTTTCCGTTATTGTTCGGATCATCTTCCGGACCACATGCGGTCATGATCACCGCCGTCATTAGCATTATGGCCGCTATGGCCTTCATGTTATTTTTCATATCTGAAATTTTTAAGTTGGCCATCCTTTCCATGTCGGATGACAACACAAAAATAAGAAAATTTGCAAATGAAACAAATTCTGGAAAAATATATGCTCAAAATATCGATAGTAGTCGGAATCTCGAAAAAAAAGTGAGATTCCGACTACTATCGTTTTGATTTTTCATAAAAAGGCCTATATTTGCAGGGCAAAACAGTTTGTCATGGCAATAATTATCGGAAGGAAACAGGAACAAAAAGAGCTTCGCCGCATGTTTGCATCGGACGAGGCTGAAATGGTGGTAGTTTACGGTCGCCGTCGCGTAGGCAAGACTTTCTTGGTCAATCAAGTGTTTGCGCAAGAGGAATTTGCATTCAAGGCCACGGGGTTGTACAAGAAACGCATGAGCGTCCAATTGGAAAACTTTGCCTCAGCGTTGAAAGAATACTCAAACCATTCGGCATCATCTGTCCCAAAGACTTGGATGGAAGCCTTCGACCAACTGAAAAGCCACCTCAAAGAAACCAAAACAGGGAAAAAAAGAGTGCTATTCTTCGACGAGCTTCCATGGATGGACACCAAGGGGAGCCAGTTTCTTGGCGCGTTTGAATGGTTTTGGAACGGATGGGGCAATGCCCAGGACGACTTGATGCTTATCGTCTGCGGAAGTGCCACCAACTGGATCATCAACAAGTTCTTCAAGCAAAAAGGAGGCCTTTACAACCGCGCCAACAGCAAAATGTTCCTCAAACCATTCACTTTGGCAGAAACAGAGCAATATTTCCAAAAACAAGGCATTGAAATGGAGCGGTACGACATTGCGCAAATCTATATGGTCATGGGGGGCATACCCTACTACCTCAAGCAAATCGAAGCCGGACGGCCTTTGGCCGACAACATCGACAACTGTTTCTTCAAAACCAATGGCAAGCTTTGGGACGAATTCGAGAATTTGTATGAAACGCTTTTTGCCCAGTCCGACATCTATATTCGAATTGTCGAAGCCTTAGCCTCAAAAAGGATGGGGCTGACCCGAGAAGAAATCATCGCCGTGTCGAAACTGCCTGACAACGGAGCACTTTCTCGCGCCTTGAAAGACTTGGTGAAATGCGGCTTCGTGAGGGCTTACACCTATTACGGACGCAAGGCCAAAACACAAACCTACCAACTTGCCGACTTCTACACCTTATTCTATTTCCGATTCATCAAAGACAATTACGGCCAGGACGAGCATTTTTGGACACACATGCTTGACAATCCCAAGAAAAACGCATGGCTTGGCTACAGTTTTGAGCAGCTCATCAAAGACCATATCGAACAAGTGAAGAAAGCCCTCGGAATCGCCTCGGTGCTGACCCAACAGTCAAGCTGGTTCATCGAACACCGCGACCTTGACAATGTTACTCTGAACGGTGCACAAATCGACCTCGTCATTGACCGAAGGGACAAGGCCATCAACCTATGCGAAGCCAAGTTCTATAGTGGCGAGTTTACCATCGACAAAGCCTATTCCCTTACGTTGCGTAACAAAGTAGCCGCCTTCAAAGCAGCCACCAAGACCCGTAAATCTATCGTGCCCACTATGATCACCACCTTTGGCATCAAACGCAACATGTACAGTGGCAACATACAACAGGAAGTCACGCTTGACGATTTGTTCAGTTAAAATATCGAAAGTAGTCGGAATCTCGAATAAAAAGTGAGATTCCGACTACTTTCGTTGATTAAAAAAACAACTAAACCCACTTTCAAAGGTTTCTTTTTATCGTGCGGAGCGCACTGGACGGACAGATTGACCATAAAAACGCTCATTTGATGCGCTCATCTCACAATAATCTTGATCAAAAGAAAGATACCATGCGTCATCAGGATCCTCAAGTGATTCCAACAAATTTGACCAGTATCCACCATAGTCACCTTCTTTATGGTCATCCATACGATCCTCTGCGGCAGGCAAAAAGATACTATTACCATTAGAAGCTATAAAGCGTCTTCCTTCCACACCATTCAACGTTGTCCACTCATGAGTGGTATTTTGAAATAATTCTTCCCATTCACTTTTAGATGGCATCCGGCAATAACTACCCCAGTTAGCTGAAGCAGCATCATCAACAGCTTGTAAAACCGAGAGTCCATCAACGCTTGTGTATTTTGTAAATTTCCTTCCATTATAATCATAATACTTATAATTATAAAAACTGTATGTTTCTTTTGGTTCCACCTCTGCCCAACAGAAATAATCTCCATATTCCTCGGGAGCATTGGCACCGACGTTGCGGGTAGCCCATAAGGTGCCGCTGGGCAGGCCAAGGTCAACAAAGAGGTCTTCTTGCGGAGCCATTACCGTGTCCCAAGCCATCACGTTGCCTTCAACATCATAAAGTTTGGCATATAGGGTGTCATTAAGCACAGGGATCCAATCCACCGTTACCCTGCCTTTATGGGCAATGCCGTATTCCGAGGAGAGTTCTCCGTTCGCCTCAAATTTCACGATCTGGGGCAAGGGCGTCAACACATCGGTATTGGCAAGGTAATTCTTGTCATACACATTGAAACTCACGGTGTTGGTTTGCTCCAATTCAACGGTCTGCGGTGAATGATCCAACTTCAGCGGGGAGTGGTAGAGCGGTTTGTCTATCAAGTTCATGTTTGGTGTTGGCCAGTACTTGGATAACCCAACAAACCGCAAGCTCAAACCACAACAGGCATCAAGGCCTGTATTACAATCCAAGCCCCAAGCGCAAAAGTCATTGCTCTGCCCCAACATTTGTTCCTTGAAACCGCCGCTCAATGTCGTTGAAAGATACGGCTTAATATCGAAAGACGGTCCAACGAAGTGATATAGGGACACATTGATCCTCGGAAAAACCCACAACTTCGCTTCAATCTCGCCCTTGCCTTCCACGGTCGGGGGTGTGAAGTCAAAACCATAGGAGAGTTCTTTAATGAGTCCTGGTGCTCCTTGTTTTTGTTTCCAGTCAAGTCCGTATTTTCCGTTCGCAGTTTCCGCCATACCCGCATAGGCTGTCATTTCGCCATCTGCCGCCAACTTAACCTCCCTGTACAGATCGGCAGTCAATGTAACGAGTATCGGAACATTGCCCACCAAAACCCTAAAACTCAATGGCGGGAAAACGTCGCGTTTCCACAAATCACTGCCCGGCGCATATTCACAACTGCCATCAATGTCGCATCGTATCATTTGTTCGGCGGCAAACGACCCTTCCAGATATGCTTTCACTTCAAGTGCCCTACTCATGAATCTTTGGATTCCATTGCCCCAATATGCCGCAGAATCGCGTCCGCTGAAGTTCATTTTCATCACCAGGTCGAGGTCCGCAGTCATGTTCAGTTTCTCCATTTTGACCGAATAATGGTCTCCCGAAGCCAATTCCAAATCATCGAGCGTATCACCATAATGCCAAAGGTTGTGGGTGAAGCCATCTCCGTCATCACGTGACGCATTGCCATGCAACAACGTATAGGTGCCGTCATCATTTTGCAGATAGACAGCTTCCGGATAATACACACGACCCCTGCCCTTCGACTTGCCACTCATGGCTGTCGAAAGCGTGAAATCCGTATTGGCGAAAATATCCGTAAGATAAGCCTCGGAAGAGGTAATCCGCACGCTATTGCCTTCAACGTTCACTGACTCAACAAAACGGTAAAGCACCTCTGTCTCACGGTCGATCGTCACAATGGAGCCTGGCTGCAATTCAGGCATCTCTCCGTTGAACTGGATTTGATAATCGCCTGTGTTGTCATCGGACGCAACCAAGACAGCTTCGTTCCAATCGATAGGCACATAATTGGGATTGACGACTTCATCATTTATGTCGCCCCCACCATTATTCGGATCGTCCTCGGGCTTGCATCCTGAGACGAACAATACCGCCGTTATGAGCATTATGGCTGATAATACCTTTTTGAACTTTTTCATAGCCTATTAGATTTGATTCAAGGGCAAAAATAAGGATTATTAACAAATTAGAAAAGATCAAAAGATTATTTCATCCTATCCAAAAGATTTTGGGGATCCGTCTTGTTGTTCCCAAAAACCACTCAACCAGCATATTTCTTCAGCAATTCATAGGCTTGTCTCTTTTCAATTATATTTAACGCACAGAACTCCAATTATATAAAACATATTTATTAATGAAAAATAATTCTGAAATAAACGTGTTATTAAACCAAGATTGAATATATTTGCATCTATAAACAACTCAACACCTCAACAAATGAAGATGATCGCCCCTTCCCTGCTCTCGGCAGATTTCCTCAACTTAGGAAGAGATATCGAAATGGTGAACCGCAGCGAGGCCGACTGGTTCCACTGCGACGTGATGGACGGCCGATTCGTGCCCAACATCTCGTTCGGCATCCCCGTGGTGAAAGCCATCAGCCAACTGGCTGAAAAGCCCCTTGATGTACATCTGATGATTGTTGAGCCCGAGAAATACTTTGAGGCTTTCGTCAAGGCAGGAGCCGACATCATCACCTTCCATTACGAAGCAAGTACTCATATCCATAGATCCGTTCAGCAGCTTAAGGCTCTTGGCGTCAAGGCAGGTGTGGTATTAAATCCACATACACCGGTTTCCGTTTTGGAAGACATCCTGGGCGATCTGGACTTAGTGCTGTTGATGAGCGTGAACCCCGGCTTTGGCGGACAGAAGTTCATTGAGCGCACCTACGAGAAGATTCGCATGCTCCGCAAGATGATTAATGAACAAGGTTTGTCAACAATGATTGAAGTCGATGGGGGAGTGAATACCGAGAATGCCGCTTCATTATTTGAGGCCGGAGCTGACATCCTTGTGGCTGGAAACGCCGTTTTCAAATCGGAGGATCCCGAAACCACTATCCGAATTTTGAAATCTTAAATCTTTAAAAATTTAATTTTTAAATCCAACTCATATGAACGAATCCATCTTAAAACTTGCCCCTGCGGGTATGTGGAAGGAATTCCAAGGCATCCTCAACGTGCCTCGTCCTTCGAAGAAAGAAGCCAAAATGGTCGAATACCTTGAGAAATGGGCCAAAGACCACAAGGTAAAATATGTGAAAGAAAAATGCGGCAACATCATCATGAGCATCCCAGCCACCAAAGGCATGGAAGACCGCAAGATGATTGCCCTGCAAGCACACATGGACATGGTGTGCGAGAAAAACGGCGACAAGGTCCACGACTTTGAGAAAGACCCCATCGAGGCTGTCATCAAAGGCGAATGGCTGTATGCCAACGGAACCACCCTCGGCGCTGACGACGGCATCGGTGTCGCCGCCGCATTGGCCATCATCACTGATCCGAAGGTAAAACACGGCCCACTGGAGTGCATCTTCACCGTGGATGAAGAGACCGGCCTCACCGGAGCCATGGCCCTTGATCCAAAGCACATGAAATCACGTATCCTGCTCAACCTCGACTCAGAGGACGAAGGCGAGATCTTCATCGGCTGCGCCGGTGGTATGGATACCATCGTGAAGATGTGGTACGAGCTGGAGCCCGCCCCGGAAGAAGCCACCGCCTACCGCGTCACCGTGAAAGGTCTCAAAGGCGGCCACAGTGGTGACGACATCAACAAGAACCTCGCCAACGCCAACAAGCTGTTGACCCGCATCCTGTGGGAAGCTACCGGCCGTTACGATCTCGCACTTTACGATTTCCAAGGTGGCAACCTGCGCAACGCCATCGCCCGTGAAGCCACTGCCGTGGCCTACCTGCCCAACGACTGCTGCGAAAGCTTTGTGAAGTATTGCAAGGAGATGGAAGCCAACTTCCGCAATGAATACCAAGTGGCCGATCCAGGCATCACCGTGGTGGCTGAAAAAGCCGAGATCCAACCCGACGTGGTTATTGACGAGATCAGCCAATTCGAATTGCTCAACGCCCTTTACGCTTGTCCTCATGGCGTCATCGAATGGTCGCAAACCATCCCGAACTTTGTGGAGACTTCAACCAACCTGGCTTCCTGCAAGAAGAGAGAAGGCTACTTCTTCATCCAAACCTCACAGCGCAGTTCCATCGACTCGGCCAAGGTGAACGTCGCCAACATGGTGGAGGCCGTCTTCAACCTTGCTGGTGCCGATGTGGAACACACCGACGGCTATCCGGGCTGGACACCCAACCCCAAGTCGAAGATCTGCGACATCGCTGTGAAACTCTACAAGAAACGTTTCGGCAAAGACCCGAAGGTCCGCGCCATCCACGCCGGACTGGAATGTGGCCTCATCGGCGACAAGATCAAAGGCATGGACATGATCAGCTTCGGCCCCACCCTTCGCGGCGTACACTCACCTGACGAACGTCTTGAGATCAAGACCGTGCAGATGTTCTGGGATTTGCTCTGCGACATCCTAAAGAACGCACCGAAATAAGCTTCTGTTGATTTTGTAAGCTTAGCGAGGTACCCCAACGGCACTAAGAAACTAGTTTCTAAGGTGCCTTTTGGGGTACCTCGCTAAGCTAATGAGGCTGCTTCGTCGTTTCACTCCTCGCAATGACATGCGCCCCGAGTGCCTCTCAAAGGGCAATCCGCCTTACATGAAGAGCATTTGTCATTACCTTTTCTCAATCCTCGAATAGCTAGCACCACTAAGGCCAGCACCACCACAAGCACTATGACGGTAGCCCAATTCATCCGATGATGGCATTAGCGATGATATATGCGAACCAAGCCATCACCCAGGCAACTGCACATTGGAACAGAATCACAAAAGTGACCCACTTGCCGCCCAACTCACGACGGATGGCTGCGATGGCCGCCACACAAGGCGTGTAGAGCAGGCAAAAGACCAGCATCGATATGGATGTCACCGTAGTAAACAAAGGCATGGCATTCAGTACTTCAAGTGTGGCCACCACGCTTTCCTTGGCCATGAAACCGCTGATCAAGGCAGTGACCACCTGCCACTCACCCAAGCCTATCGGACGGAAGATCGGGGCAATCCAACCAGCCACGCTGGCCAACATGCTGCCTTCGCCATTTTCAACCATGTTGAAATGGAAATCGAAAGTCTGCAGGAACCAAATCACCAAAGATGCGATGAAGATCACCGTAAAAGCACGTTGCAGGAAATCCTTGGTCTTATCCCAGAGCAGATGTGCCACGTTTTTCACGCTTGGAAGGCGGTAGTTGGGCAATTCAAGCACAAACGGTGCCACCTCAGCTTTCCTGCCTACCCATTTGGTCACCAAGGCCGTCACGATACCGACGGTGATACCCAATAAGTACAAGCCTATCAGCACCAATCCACCATGATGCGGAAAGAAAACGCTGGTAAAAAACGCATAGATCGGGATCTTTGCCGAACAGCTCATGAAAGGCGTCAGCAGGATGGTACGCCAACGATCGTGTGTGGAGTGAAGCGTTCGTGAAGCCATCACGGCGGGTACCGTACAGCCAAAGCCGATGAGCATAGGGACGATACTGTGTCCCGTGAGACCCAGCTTACGCAGGAAACTGTCGCTCACAAAGGCCACACGCGCCATATAGCCGCTATCTTCAAGGATGCTTAGGAAGAAGAACAGCAGTATAATGATGGGCACAAAGCTCAACACGCTGCCAACACCTCCGAAGATACCGTCCACCACAAGCGATTGCACGGCAGGACTGACATTCCAACGGGCCAAGGCATCGCCACAGACGTTACCCAGCCATTGAATGCCTTCGTCGAGCCAGTCTTGCAATGGCGCGCCCAGAACATCGATAGACAGCCATATGATAGCAACCATCACCAAAACAAAGATAGGGATGGCAGTCCATTTGCCAGTGAGGATCCTATCAATGCGGCGGCTACGCTGGTATTCCTTGCTTTCCTTGGGTTTCACCACGGTCTTGTCGCACAGCCTCTTAATGAAGGCAAAACGCATCTCCGCCATGGCAGCGGCACGGTCCAAACCTCGCTCCTCTTCCATCTGAACGATGAGGTGTTCCAACGTTTCCTTCTCGTTCTGAGACAGTTGCAAGGCTTCAAGCACGATAGCGTCGCCTTCCACAAGCTTTGAAGCTGCAAAACGCAACGGGATGTCTGCGCGTTGGGCATGATCTTCAATCAAGTGCATGATGCTATGCAGGCAACGGTGCACGGCACCTTTATGGTCGTCCTTGTCACAGAAATCCTGACGGATAGGAGCTTCCTGGTATTTTGCCACGTGGATGGCGTGATCGACCAACTCGGCCACGCCTTCGTTTTTCGATGCCGCAATGGGAACTACAGGCAAGCCCAAAATACGTTCCATCTCGTTCACCAAGATGCTGCCGCCATTGTTGCGAACCTCATCCATCATGTTCAGTGCCAGCACCATAGGAACGCCTAACTCCATCAATTGCATGGTAAGATAGAGGTTGCGCTCAATGTTGTTGGCATCCACGATATTGATGATGGCCTTCGGTTTCTCTTCCAAGATGAATTGCCGCGACACCACCTCCTCGGCGGTATAGGGCGAGAGGGAATATATGCCTGGCAGGTCAGTGACCGAAGCTTCGGGATGACCTTTGATGACACCATCTTTCCGATCAACGGTGACACCCGGAAAGTTGCCCACATGTTGGTTGGCACCCGTCAGTTGGTTGAAAAGAGTGGTCTTGCCGCAATTCTGTTGTCCAGCCAGAGCAAACGTAAGTTTAGTGCCTTTCGGCAGTGGGTTTTCATGAGTCTTGTCGTGATAGACGCCTTCCTCACCCAAACCTGGGTGGGCGTTATGGTCGTGTAAAGCGGTGATATACAACTTGTCGTTATCGAAGCCATGGCTATCGGCATCTTCAATGGCAATTTGCGGATCCACTTCAATCAATGTTGCGTCAGCCTTGCGAAGGGTAAGGGAATAGCCTTGGATGGTCACTTCCATGGGATCTCCTAGCGGAGCATATTTCACCAGTTTGACGATGGCATCGGGAATCACGCCCATGTCAAGGAAATGCTGACGACGCGAGCCTTCGCCGTTCACAGCCTTGATAAGGGCCGACTGTCCGATTTCAAGTTGATCAAGGGTAATCATTTTGATACATTCTTTTGAATGTGCAAAAATAAGCACTTCCCGAGCTTTAATTCCTCCTAATTAATGATAGTTTTAATATCGGAACCTAACCATTAGTGATGACACGACATATCGCACCGTTACTTCCGGTCGAGAGCCTTCCTTTTCCGTCTCGCAATAAAAGCGCACCGTGGAACTGCCTTCGGGCAACACTGAAATACCCTCGATCGCCGCTTCGTTAAGCGTGTTAAAGTTCCCATCCATCACATAGGCGACATCCTCGAAGTCATACACAAGGCACTGACGTGGTTGAATTGTGCAAGGAAACATCACCAAGCCCTTGTCAGTGTTGATCATAGGGTTGACGATCGGCTCATTGCCATCAACTTGGAGCCTTAGTCCAAAACGGGTTTCCTCATCGGCTTTCCACTCCCATGGTTCAGCTCCTATCAACAACGAGTCGGCCTCAACAAAATTGCAGCGGTAACGGCGCGAGAAGTTCCATTGCGACAAAACGACGTGTGTGGAGTCATCCTGTGCCAAATGCCAGTCCAAGTACGGATCCTGAAGCTCCTCAAGTTGCATCTTGGAAAGTACATGTGCTTGGCGAAACTGGTTCCATTGCCGTATCTTCTGAAAGATCTCGTCCAACCGGCCGTGTTCCTTAATGGCCTTTTTATCCATCAGCAAGCCAAAGCCGGCATCAAAGCCAACCGATTTCGACAGCATCCACTCCACTTCGTCGAGCGATGTAGCGCTTCGTTTCTTATCAGCGGCATGGATATTGACCCAACCCAAACAGCCACTCTTGGCTACACCCTCGTCGCTCGTCCAACGCTCAACATGACGGACGCGCAACGAGCCGTCGAGCAACTCCTGTCCGGGATCGCCGGCTTGAAGGACGAAAGTGACACCAGCGGCCTCAATTCTACGGTTCAGGTGCATCCTCACGGAATCGCGAAGCGTCTCATCAGGAGCCACATAACGTTCAGGCGAGTCCCATATCTTAAAGGCTTCGGCCTTGGCACTGTGAGCCGCCGCACGGGTGCCGTAAGCACCACGGGTGCAACGATGCAGCAGCAGCAAATCACCAGCTTGTTCAATGGTGCCGTAAGAGATCAACTCATTCTCCACCAAAAGCAGATTCAGTGACGACACACCTTTGATGGTCTCATTGCGAACCAAGGCTATGTCAACCTCATCGGCCTCAATGTCGGAGAAAAGCTCCACCCGACCTTCACGCAAAAATTGTTGGCTATATTTTGGCTTAAAAAAAGCATCGTTTTCACTGATGGCATCCGAATGGACCAGCAATCCCAAATGCACACCCACTGCCTCGGCCTTCTGAACCATTTCGGCCACCGCCTTGTCATTGGCGGCAAACTCAGGATTCCATTGGTAATGGCCATAGGTAGCGAAGGGAGACTGCTCCAAGAGGTATTCAATACCGCCCTCATGGCAAAGATCCAGCACGGCATCCAAATCCTTTGCGCTAAAATCGGCAACCAAGTAGGTTTTCTTCACCTCCAAAGGACTTTGGGCAAGCACTTGGCCAAAGGCAACCCAACACAAAAACAGCACTATTATCCTTTTCATCTTATTCATTATCAATCAATTCCACGTAAATCCTTATACATCTGCACTGCATAGAGATCGGTCATATTGGAGATAAAATCCAACACCGATTGGATCTTCGAATAGGCGTCATCCTGCTGGGGCTTGAACTGTTCGGGCATCAAGGTAAGCAGCTTTTTGTTGTAGGCCTTTTCAGGATGCATCACGGCATCGGTAAACTCATCCAGCAGCGTTCCAATCACATTGAAACCCGTCAACTCGATCTTCACCACCGAGGGATGGCGGTAGATGTGTTTCACCGACTCCGTATGGCACTTTTCCAAAGCATTTTTCTCATATTCAGGAAGATATGAAATCAAGCTCTTTTGAAAGACGCCTTCCATAATGGCATCGTAATGATCAACAAACACCTGGCTCACACAATTGACCAACTTATTAATGAGCATGGCACGAAGGAACGCCATGCGTTCATTCACGTCGCTCACGTCGCGGTAAGCCTTTTCCTTGTGTTGGTAAAAATCCTTCTCCATCTCGGGATCGAAAAACGAGAGAAAGCAACGTTCTATGGTCTCGGTATCGACAATGCCACGTTTATGAGCGTCTTCCATATCTAACACCAGATAGCAGATGTCATCGGCGGCCTCCATCATGTATGACAGGGGATGGCGAGCATAAACGAGGTGTTCCTTATCCATCCGTGGCAGCCCACATTCGTTGGCTATTTCCTCAAAAGCTGGAATCTCAGAATAAAAGACATTGTATTTCTTTCGGTCGCCCTTGTTGAACGAAGGATAGGGATACTTGATCAAGGTAGCCAAAGTAGCTGAGGTCAAGGAGAAGCCTCCGGCGCGGCGACCCGAGAATTGGTGGGTCAACTGTCTGAAAGCGTTGGCATTACCCTCGAAGGCGATGAGATCGCTCCATTGTTCAGGTTTGACCACATCCTTCCACTCCTGCCCTTTCCCGTCTTTGAAAAAGCTGCCGATGGTGTCCTCTCCTGAATGACCAAAAGGCGGATTGCCAAGGTCGTGCGCCAGACAAGCCGAAGCCACTATGGTTTCAATATCAGACTGACGTTCCTTCAACTCAGGATGCTTTTCCGACAGCTTTTTCACGGTGAGGCATGCGATGGATCGACCGACACTGGCCACTTCCAAACTGTGTGTCAATCGGTTATGAACCATTTGCGCACCAGGCAACGGAAACACTTGAGTCTTGTTCTGGAGCCTACGGAAAGGACTGGAGAAGATGATACGGTCGTAGTCATGCTGAAAACTGCTACGGACATCGGCGCTCTTCTGCGACGAGGCTATGCGTTTATTTGAGAGAAGTGAGGACCAATTCACAAGGATAAAGATTTTAGAATTAAGAATTTAGAGATTGACGGGCATATGGGGTGAGATCCTGCGAAGCAAACTCTCCTCTTAGGAACTTGAAATAACCTGCCACGGCGACCATGGCGGCATTGTCGGTACTATAGCTCAAGCGTGGGATAAACACCTTCCAATGGTATTTCTCGCCCATGGCAAGCATGGCATCATGAAGGCCGCTGTTGGCACTCACGCCGCCGGCAATGGCCACCGTCTTGATGCCCGTTTGTTTGCTGGCCTTCACCAACTTGTTCATCAGGATGTCGATGATGGTTTTCTGCACCGATGCACAAAGGTTTTCCTTGTTTTCCTCAATGAAATTGGGATTCACTTTGAGATTGTCGCGAACAGTATATAAGATACTGGTTTTCAACCCACTGAAGCTATAATCCAAACCAGGGATATTGGGTTTGGCGAAGCTAAAGGCATTGGGATCACCAATCTTGGCCAACTTGTCGATAACGGGACCGCCCGGATAAGGCAAGCCGAGTATTTTGGCCGTCTTGTCGAAAGCCTCCCCTGCAGCGTCGTCGATGGTCTTGCCAATGACCTCCATGTCGAAATAATCCTTCACCACTACGATCTGCGTGTGACCGCCAGACACCGTCAGGCAAAGAAACGGAAAATCAGGCACTTCCGTATGGGTGGCATCAGTGGCAAAATGCACAAGGATATGGGCGTTCATATGGTCGATCTCCACCATCGGAATGTTTAAAGTCTGCGCGAAAGCCTTTGCAAATGAGGTTCCCACCAAAAGTGAGCCTAAAAGTCCGGGACCACGTGTAAAAGCGATTGCAGATAATTGATTTTTGTTTATATTTGCATCCTTTAAGGCCGTGTCGATAACGGGAATGATATTTTGCTGGTGCGCACGGGAAGCGAGTTCGGGGACAACACCGCCGTATTTCTCGTGAACCTTTTGGCTGGCAATGACGTTGGAAAGCACGCACGTGCCTTGAAGGACAGCGGCAGAAGTGTCGTCGCAAGAAGACTCGATGCCTAAAATGTATTCGTTCATGAACTGAGATTTGGAGGCTCAAAATTATTAAAAAAAAGATTATCCATAGTATCCTCGTACTGATAATGGTGTTCCTTTCGTTCATCATGAGCATCTTTATCGGCATCCAAGATCCTATCATTCAAAAATTTACGATAAGGATTGCAGGAGGTTACATCTCTTCAAAAACAGGTGCCGATGTCAGGATCGGACGCCTGTACATCTCCCCCGACTTTACCATCCAGCTTGATCAGTTTTTGGTTAAAGACTTGAAAAACAACGATATACTTTGGGTCGAAGAGCTTATGGTCAAGCCCTATATGGAAGATATCGTTCACGGCAACATCCACGTCGGCCGCGTGGAACTCACCAACGCCCATGCCAACCTGATCACCTACGAAGGCGAAGATCACATGAATTTCCAGTTTTTGATTGATGCCTTCGCTTCCGACAAGGAGAAGGAGAAGAGTGACAAGACCACCACGGTCATGGTGGACCGAATCCTCCTGAAGTCGCTCGATTTCCAACTTTGGGACCAAAACAAAGACGATCCTGAGAAGACAGCCAACGGTTTGATGGATTTCTCCCATCTGGCCTTGACCAACATCAACCTTGACGCAGAGGGATTGGAGATCATCGGCGACTCCATCAACGCCACCATACACCATTTGGCCGTCATGGATACCAGTGGATTCAAGCTTAACTACTTGGAATCGCAAGTCAAGTTCTACAACAAAGGTATTCTGCTCGACAATCTGCGACTGGGCACCCGAAATAGCGCCTTGCTGCTCGACCTCCACCTGCTCTACCCCAGCATGACCGCCTTTGGCAGTTTCGTCGATTCGGTGACCATCGAAGCCCTGATATCTCCGTCCGTCATACAAGTCAGCGATCTGGGACCTTTGTCACAAATCCTGTACAAGATGACCGATCCCATCGAGCTGGAAGGCAAGATGAAAGGAACCGTCAGCAGCTTCAAGATCGACAACCTGAAATTCGCGCTTGGCGACTATACCCATTTTGATGGCACCATCGCCCTCCAGCCCATGAACTTGAACCATGGCAAACAACAGTTGAACATCAAGAAGTTGAACTATTCCATCAACGATTTAGCCGCCTTCCATGTTCCCACCGCTACCGGCACCCTTCCCATCCCATCGATGCTTGAGTCTTTGGGCAACGGCACCATCAAAGGCTATTTTTCCGGCTCCATGGAGAAGTTCAAGGCCGACCTTGACGTGACCTCAGAAATCGGCAACGTAAGCGCGTTGCTCAGCAAAAGCGCGATGGGCACCAGATATGACATCTATGAAGGCAACATCAGTGCCGAGCAACTCAACGTCGGGAAGCTGGCCAATGTCTCCAAAATCGTTGGAAGTCTCGACCTCGCGGCTAACGTCACCGCCCGCCAAGACCGAAACGGAGGCATGGACCTTGATTTTGACGGCAATGTCACCAACGTGATGCTTCTTGGCAACAACATCAACGACATCGCCCTAAACGGCAACCTTCGCAACAATTGTTTCAACGGCAAGATCAACATTGCCGACGACGAACTCAACCTCGACTTTGACGGACGCTTCGACTTCAGCGATCCCAAGTCGCTGGGCGGCGATTTCAACATGGACATCGCTTCGGCGGATCTTTACAAGCTCAACATCCTTAAAAACGACAAGACCGCCCTGCTCAAGGCCAACATCACGGCCAACATGAACAACATCAACAACTTCAACGAAGCCGAGGGTACCTTGACCATCAAAGGCCTGAACTATGCCAACAGCAACGGCGAAATCGCCATGAAGCAATTCGACGCCTCAATCATCAACGACAACCTGCTTCAGAAACGCATCAACCTCAACTGCGACTTCCTCGATTTCGAGATGGCCGGAAAGATGGACTTCACCACCATCGGCACCGCCTTCAAGCAATACCTTTACTCATACGTCACCTTCCCTCAGTGGACCGAAGATATCGAGACCTTTGAGAAGAGCGGGAAAACGGCCGACCAAGATTTCATCGTCGTCCTGAACATCAAAGACCCACAGCCAATCACCCAATTCTTGATGCCCAGCATCGAAATTGCCAACAACACCTCACTGAACGGCTCCTTCACCTCCCGATCCAAATCGTTGAACCTCTCGTTACGGTCAAAATACGTTCACATCAACAGCATCAAGATCGACAATATCAATTGTAGGAGTATCAGTTCGACACGGTGGTTCATGACCAACTTGGGCATTGACCAAATCCTGCTGCGCGACTCCACCGAGAAAGACCCGACGGTGTTTAGTTTGGATAAATTCAACATTGGCGCAACGCTGGCGAACGACAGCATCAAGACCAGGATCGGATGGGACGACCTCGGCTCCGACGACCACAACAAGGCGAGCATCAATTGCTCATTCGTACCCTCACTCACGGGAGGAAGGTTGAACATCAGCCAAGCCAACATCCTGTTGTTCGACACCACATGGGTTTTCAACCCTGCCAACTTTGTTGAGCTTGACGGTAACAACATCAAAATCTCCAACCTGGAACTCATCAGTCACCAACAAAGCCTGAAAATCGACGGGATGGTGCCGATGACAAACAGCGACACCCTTGAAGTCTCGTTGAACAAATTCGACCTATCTTCACTTGACTTCCTTTATAAAGGCTGGGGACTTGACCTCGATGGCGCCATTTCGGGCAATGCCACCGTGAGCGGATTGAAGGAAGACCTCACCATCTTTGCCGACCTCAACATCCATCGGCTTGGACTTGACGGACAGACCTACGGCGACGCCGCCATCCTCAGCAAATGGAACAACGAAAACAAGTCCATCGACCTTGATTTCGGCCTTTCGGAGCGCAAACATAAAATCATCGCCCTTTCAGGCTCCTTCTTCCCCGAACGGAAAGAAGACAACCTGGACTTCAAATTGGGCATCACCAATCTCAACCTTGGCATACTCAATCCGTTCCTCGGAAGCTTTGCCCAACGGGTTCAAGGGTCGTGCCAAGGCGACATCGACATCAAAGGCTCGCTGAACCAACCCGACATCCAAGGAACGGTGAGCATCAAGGACGGAGGCTGCAAGATCAACTTCATGAACACCTTCTACACCTTCAATCCCACCATCACGCTAACCCAAGACCGCATCACGTTGAACGACATGATTCTGAAAGACACCTTGGGCAATTCCGCCATGGTCATGGGAAACATCAGGCACAACCATTTGAAGGACATGTATCTTGACATCAAGATGTACCCGAACAATTTCCTGGCTTTGGCCACCAATGCCAACATCAGTCCGTCATTCTACGGTACCGCCATTGCTAACGGCATCGTCACGGCGCAAGGCCCGACCAACGACCTGCGTCTCAGCATCAAGGCCATCACAAGGAAAGGCACCTCCATGACCATCCCCATCGGCGGCAACTCAAGTGTCAAAAAGCACGAGTTCATCACCTTCGTTACACATGAAGTGGAAAAAACCGATGAGGAAGAAAAAACAGAGGTCAAGGTGGAAAAACCAGCCAAATCCAAGCCAAGCAACATTGACATTGCGCTGGATCTCAGCGTCAACAAGGAGGCACAGATCAAGATTGCACTCCCCAATGGGTTAGGCAACATGGAAGCCAATGGCAACGGCAACATCAAGCTCGACATGGCCACCTCCAACAATTCGCTCTCACTGATCGGCGAATACATCATCAACTCAGGAAGCCTGTCGTTGAACGTCCAAGACATCATCAAGAGGAACTTCTCCCTTGAGCAAGGCAGCAGCATTTCCTGGACTGGCGACCCCGTCAACGGCGACATCGACGTCACTGGTGTTTACCAGACCAAGGCATCCATCACCTCCCTGGGCCTGATCGACTCCACCTCGATGGGCACCAGCAACATCAAGGTTGAATGTCTGGTACACCTGAGAAACAAACTCATGAACCCCGACATCAGCTTCGGACTGCGCCTTCCCAATGCCACCGAAGACCTGCAACAAGCCGTGTTCTATGTGATCGACACCACCAACCAATCGGAGCTCCTGATGCAGGTGATCTCACTGCTGTTGTTCAACTCCTTCAACTACGGAAGCTCATTCAACGGCGTCGGACTGCTCACCAGCCAAGTCAACGATTTCATCCAACAATTCACCCATGACATCGACATCAACATCAACTACAAGCCTGGTGACGACCTCAGCAATGAGGAGATGACCGTTGATCTGAAAAAGCAGCTGTTCAACGACCGACTGTCTATTGAGACCAACTTCGGCGTGATCATTCCCACCTCAACCTATGCGTCCAGTTCCACCAACATCATAGGCGATGTCAACGTGGACTACAAGATCACCAAGGACGGCCGTCTTACCGCACAGGCTTTCAACCGATCGAACTATAGCACCACCTACTACCAATACACCTATTACAAGATGGTGCCATATACCCAAGGCATCGGCATCTCCTACAACAGGAACTTCGACAACTTCAAGGATCTGTTCAAACGTAGGACCAACAGCATGAACCTACCTAACAGGCCGTTGATGGAACGACCAAGGACGGCTCCAAAACAGACCCCTAAACCGACTCCAAAACCGACTCAGGAAACAAACTCCAACCAAAACCAGGGCAGCGATGAGTCAAAACAATAACGCTTTCAAGGTTTATCAAGCCTCCGCCGGATCGGGAAAGACTTACACCATCGTCAAGGAATATCTTGGACTTTGCCTAAAAAGCCAGGATGACACCGACAACTTCAACCAGATTCTCGCCATCACCTTCACCAACATGGCTGCCAACGAGATGAAGGCCAAGATTTTGAATCAGCTCAACGACATCATCCTCAGCGACCCGAACCTTGACCCTGAAGACATGGAGGCCGACCTCCTCAAGGAACTCAATATCGATCGCCAAGCGTTGAAAGCCAATGCCAAACTGCTCTTCCAAAAGATCATCCATGACTACAGCAGCTTCTGTGTCAGTACCATCGATGCCTTTGTGCAACGGCTGTCACGCTCTTTCGCCAAAGACCTGAAACTGCCCACACAATTCAACGTCAGCATCGATGAAGACGAGGTCGCCGATGCCATCACCGAACGCGTCGGAGAGCAAATCGGCACTACCAACCCCTTCCTAACCAAGATCCTGGAGGACTTCAGCGAGATGAAACTCGACAACGAGAAAAGTCCAAAGATCGCCAACAACATCCACGGTTTCGTCAAAAAGCTGTTTTCCGAAGAGGCCTTCCAAAAGAACGAACAAAACCATTTCGAAACACAGGGGCAATACAACGAAACCCTTGATTTCATCAACAAAAGGATCCATTCCTTCGAAGCCCGATGCAAGCGGTTTATTGACGACTTTGAAGGTTTTATGGCAACCAACAACCTCAACGAGGAAGATTTCAACTTCAAATCGAAAGGTCCCTGCCTAAGTTTCCTGAAAAACCTCAAGGATGGCAAGTATCAGCCCCTTGGCGAGCGACAGTTGCATCTCATCGACGGCACCTTCAACTGGTACTCAAAAAACCTGCCCAACAGGTTGGGATCGGCATTTGGCGGACTTGACGACGCTTTTCAGCATATATTCGTCGATTTCCTCAGGCATTACCAAAAGCAGGCGGGAGCTTACCTATTCTACCGAACCCAACTCAGCCAGCTCTGCCTCTATGTGCTGCGATCCAAGATCAAATCAGAGCTTGAGGCCTATATCGGTGAAGAACAGATCGTCCACATCTCCGAATTCAACAAGCGCATCAATGAAATCATGGGCGATTTCTCGGTTCCTTTCATCTATGAACGACTTGGCGAGCATTTTCGGCACCTGTTTATCGACGAGTTCCAGGACACCTCAATGCTGCAATGGCAAAACCTACTCCCCTTGGTTGACAACAGCCTGTCGAACAACAATATGAGCATGTTGGTCGGCGACGGCAAACAATCCATCTACCGTTGGCGGAACGGCGAAGTGGGACAGATCGTAAGCTTGCCGGAAATCTTTGGCAAACCCCAAGGAAGCCCTGCTTTTGACGGGTTTGAAAACAGCCTGATCAATCACTTCAATTTCAACGAGTTAAAAAACAACTATCGGTCGTTCAACAATATCGTAACCTTCAACAACGAGTTTTTCAGTTTTGCTTACGATTACCTTTCAACGAACTGTCGAAAGGTTTACACCGACCATAACCTTGCCTATGACAAGACCGTCTCCATTGCGCAACACAGCACCATCGATGACAAAGGCTTTGTTGAGGTGGAACTCTTCGACCCGAAAGACGACCAAACCGTGATGTTAGGGCGCATCAAAGAACTCATTGAGGAACTATTGGGCAAGGGATTCAAAAAGAAAGACATTGCCATCCTGGTACGCAGGAACAAGGTTGGATCATTAATCGCCAACTATCTGAATGAGCAAGGTATCGACGTGTTCTCCGCCGAATCCATTCTCCTGAAGACATCCGACAAGGTGCAGCTGATCATCCACACCTTGGATTACCTGATTCATAACGACAACGCCGCTGTAGTTGCGTCGGTGCTGTATTACTGGAACGCCAGCCATCGCAAGGGCTTTGACGGCATCGTTGATGGCATCTTCAACGATGTCAACGCTATCGCCAAAGGGGAATTCCCCATTGAGAAGGCCATGGGGATGGAACCCGGATCCATCACGGCACTGCTTGCCAAGTCCTACAGCCTTTACGACCTTTGCTCCGCCCTCATGAGGCTCTATGGTTTCAACACCGTTGGCGACGCCTTCTTGAACTTCCTGCTTGACGTTGTGTTCAAATGGCAATCGTCTGACGAATCGGGCATCGGCAGTTTTTTGGAATACTGGGAAAAGAAGAAAGACAAGCTATCCGTGATCACCAGCAACGCCGATGCTGTAAAGATCATGACTATCCACAAATCCAAAGGCCTGGAATTCAACGTGGTGATTTATCCTTTCATGGTTGACAACCTTGACGACAAGAAAAACAGTACCTTATGGATCACGCCCAAGGAACTGGGCTTCGACCCTATCCCGAACATCGAGAAGGTACAGTTTACGATTACCAAGGACAGCGCCAATTGGTCACCCGAAACCCAGCAGTTGGCCAAGGATGACAACGACAAAGTGCGTCTCGACAACATGAATCTCAACTACGTGGCTTTCACCCGTGCCGTGCAACGCTTACACATCCTGGCATACCAGTCGGCCGACCTCACAAAGAGTCCACTCAACGCTTTTCTGCAAGACCATCCTAACAGTTACGGAGATCCAGAGGCACGAAAAGTTGAGAAGAAAAAGGAGAAAGCTGCATTGAGGGACGTTTACACCGAATCGGCAGCGGCCGAGTGGTTCGATAAAATCACCATCGATCCCAATCCAAGCATGTTCTGGATTTCAAAAGAGGACAGGATGAAGCCTCGGGAATGGGGTGACTTCGTGCATCAGGTTCTTTCGGAGATCCAAGGTGCCAACGACATCCAGCGAGCCTTGCAGCCCCACCTCGACTCAGGCGTCATTGACCAGCAGACCTCGTTGATGCTTCAAGGCTTGTTTGAGCAGATGGTCCTTCATCCAGCCATTTACGAGGCATTTACCGACCAAGCCAAGATCAAGAACGAATGTGACATCTTGACCCGAGACCATCAGGTCATCCGTCCCGACCGTTATGCCGAACTGCCTGACAAGATCATTTTGTTGGATTACAAGACCGGCAAGACCTCCGACGATCACCACCGACAATTACAACGTTATGTAGAAGTACTTAACAACATGGTACACAAAAAGATAGAGGCCTATTTAGTATATCTTGGAGACACTGTCGAAGTCGTTCCTGCATAATAAAAAGCCCCCGCTCTTTTGGAGCGGGGGCTTTTTCACCTCTAATTAAGGTTGATCTAACTTCCTATATCATTGATTTTGATATGGGATCAACCCAAGATCATACTTATAGGATTGTCCCGGATTCAACGTAATAGGCAGTTCAAATTCCCCATATCCTTCACTCGTAATGTATAGCACATATTTCAGGTCTTTGGAAACGTCCTGAAGTACAAACTCATAGTATCCGTCAGATCCAGAGAAGGTAGAAGATACAATTTGGGCATCGATATAATCTTCATCGGATTCATCATCATAATTAATACCGGCATAACTTCCCAGGAACACCTGCACCTTATTCACTGCATCTCCTGTCTTGGAATTGAAGACAGTGCCATAAACCTTAGTCTCAGTATTCGTTTCAACGGTGTCGGGTGTACATGAAACCAATCCGACACAAACAAAGGCCAGCAAAAGGCCTAAAAACTTAATGCTTTTCATATCAATTATTATTGTTTAGTCAATGGAATTTGAACTTTAGCCACACCGCCTGCAATGGTAGTAACAGTCTTACGATTGGTTATATAGCCGGTCTTCTGCACTGTAAGGGTATATTGACGAGCCTCAAGATCAAGGAACTCGAAGCTACCGTCGGAACCCGTATAGGTGTTCAAGCCACCGGGACTCATGGTAACAGTAGCGTTTTGGATAAGATCGCCTGAATCATTGTCAACAACAGTGCCTGAGATGGTACCCAAGGTGCTGACATCCACCAAGTCATCGGTGCATGAGGTAGTGAAGCAAAACAGCATTGCACATGCCATAAGAATTGTACTGATTCTTTTTTTCATAGTTATATGGATTTTTAGAAATTGATACTCATTGATAAAGCCACGGCCTCATCGGTGACCACGGGTGAGAGGTTGAAAGGACCGGTTTGAGCCAGCACGTGTTTTTGGCCTCCCCTGGAGATAGCTGCATCCAGCACGTTCCAAAGGTAAATTGCTCCGGCAGCGCCAAAAGCGATATTACGGACTGTCGTGAACATATTTGCCTTGTTGGCATAGGATTGTTTTGCAGCAGGGCTGGTGGTATTATTCATTTTATTGATATAAGTTTTCCTCATGGTAGAGGCAAACACCCCTCCGCCTGCGCAAACCGCTGTACCGGCAAGGAAGCAAGCGCCTTTAACATTTTGTCCTTTATGGAACTGGCCGAGGCCTGGCAGAAAGATTGATTTAATCACAGCCACGCCGTCAAACACATCGGCCACATTGCCACAACCATTGAAATCGCTCCATTGCACCTTGATGTTACCAGCCTTGGCAACCTGGCAGAGGAGATAGACGGTATAAAGGCCGGCACTCTGTTCGCTATATTCGCATACCTTATTAATAGGAATATTGTATTGAGCGGAAATCACATTAAAGTCCGTACCTTTTTGCAATGCGCTACTGATATCGGCAGCGTCAAAAGGCTGTCCGATGCGCATGGCGGTGGAGCGGAACACTTCGGCGATTGCGTTGTTGCGGGCTTCGATGACTGTTTTCCCCACCGATGATTCCACCACATAAAGGTAGGTATCGTTGGCAGGTTTGGGTTTGTTATAGATCCAACCCGGCTTCTCCTGGCCGAAAGAGGCCAATCCCGTCAATAGGACGAAAAGGGCTAACAATAAGCTTTTTTTCATTTTATTTCAATGGTTTAAATTATAATAAATACACCTTGGGGGTAGTCTTAGTATATCGCGGCATACATTCGCCCACATTGGCACCGATATAGGTTGGGTCGCTGACGTAGAAGGTCTTGCCGTCCATAGTGAAGAAGGTTCCTTCGAGATTTTCGGTATAGTGGACGGCTGTAGCCAGATGGTCAGGATAATGCAGCAAGGCGACATCGATGTGGAGCAGGTCGCGCACCAGGATGGAGAACAGGATGGAACGGTCCTCGCAATCGCTGAAGGGATAGAAGAAGGTCTCATCGGCGAAGAACGAGCGTTCATAGCCGAACTGCTGTCCATCGGTCTTGTATTCAAAAGCGGTTTGGACGAAGTTGATTAAGCGGTTGGCGGCTTCGATCTGGCTCTTTCCCTCGATGCTTTTGCGCAGCATGGGATAGAGTTTGCCTTTCACTTCATCACTCAAGCCAGCCCAGCTGTAGTTGGTCCACAAGGTCTTAGGATAGCCATCGTAAAAGTCCATGAGGTTCTTGTTCATCTCCATGGAAACGGTCATATCAGGATATCTCTTTGATTTAAAGGTCTTGGTTCCGCCCGACTTGAAGGCGAACTTTGGTGTTTGTTTCATTCGGAGCGACAGTATGCGGTCGTTTTCCATGAACGAACGGTTGAACACGTAATAGCTACCGGTTTGTCCATTGTCGATGACATAGAACTTTTCACCGTCCAAGGAAATGGAGACTCTTTCATACACTGTATTGTCGAAAGGCAGCATCAGAATCAGGTCGTTGTCCTTGCGTCCGATTCTAAGTTTATAGCCTGATTGGGCCATCAAGTAGGTCTCCAGCAGCACCGACTCGTTGGTTTCTTTTCCCAAGAGCGACTCAGAGAGGTCGCGGAGCATGCAGAAGTATGCCCAATCGCCCAAAGCCAGTTCTTCGCGCAATGACAGGCAGTCTTCGAGCAAAACATCACTCTTTTCCGAGGTCAGTTGTTCCCAAACCTCGGCAACTGTTTGTTCCTTAACGTCTTTTAGCGTGAACTTCAAGCTTTTATCCATATGTACAGTACAATCCGTACCATAGCATTTAAAAGTATAGACAGGCACCGAAGGAGTGGCGGGAATCACGGGTGCCGGGCGTTCCGGGATGGTAGGTTTGGTTTCTGGTATTGGAACACTAATGACCTGGTCGAATTTGATAGGCAGTTTTGGGACGACGAGGTTCTGTTCACGCTCATAGGGCTTTGGGGGTTCAGGGATCTCAGGAGTCGGATCGCCTTTCATGGATTGGTATTCCTCCCAACGTTCACGCATGAACTTGGCATATTCCTCGTTGGCTTTTTGCCGGAACTGTTCGTAACTCATCTTCACTGAGTCGTTGAATTGGCGCATTGAGGCTCTCATTCTGTTACGATATTCCTCATAGCTCTCTTTGTTGGTTTGAGCTTTCACTGGCAAGATAAGGAGCATCATTGCCAATACCGCTATAATTCGTTTCATGGTCTTAGTCTTTTTGCCTAATTAGTCACATTTATTGAATGTCTCGAACTGGGGATCCTCCAAGGCGTTGTTAGCCACTTGCCAAAGCACATAGAGCCTGATTTTATTGGAAGTGATCAACCTTTCGGAATATTCGCACACCTTATTGATTGGAAGGCGCATCTGTCCCACATCGGCTGTGGAGATGCCACCCAAGACACCTTCTTTGATATCTTGTTGGTCGCTGTTTACGTTCACCGCAATTCCCTTGAGTTTGGAATAGCTCTCATAGATAGCCATGCCAAAGGCATCAGCGTAGGCTTCCTTGTAATTGCGTGCTTCAGCGACAGTCATGCGGTAATAGAAATTGCCGCTTTTTGGCGTTGGCAGGCGTTTCACCCATGATGGGGCTTGGGCGTTGGAAACCAACGCCCAACCCATCACCAATGCCATAATTAGCATTAAACGCTTCATAACAAAATATTACTTGTTACCGTTTTGTTTAGCCATATACTCTTCGGCATACTTTCTGAACTGATCTCTCTTGAACTGGATTTCAAGTTCTTCGTTCTCAGAAAGGATGTCAACAGCCTTGTCAACAATCTCTTTCTTTGAGATTTGGATAGCATAGTAAGCTCTGTATTGACCATCGTCAAGCTTAACCATGTCTTCGCAGGTCTTATCGGCATCATTCAACATCTTGTCGATCACAGTGGTGAACTCACTTTCAATGATGCTCTGAACCTTGTCGGCTGAAGCTGTTCCGGAAGTGCTGTTGCTATAGTCGGTGGAGAGGCCTTTCACCACGCCGTTCAGACGTTCCTTAACCATTGATTGGGCAGCTTTCACAGCGGCTTTACGAGCCATCTGAGGATTCAAAGCTGTACCGATGCCAAGATCCCTGAAGTAATCCTTGTCATCATATGAATCGGAGATGCAAGGAAGCATGACTCTAACACCTTCAGTGATAGCAGCATTGTTGTTCTGAGCATTGTTGTTACTTGTTGCTTTTTTGCTGCTCCCGCAACTTGCAAGGAGAACCATGGCCAATAAAGCCATGCCAAACATTCTAAATGTTCTCATAATTAAATAATTAGGTTGTTGATATTGAATTATTTAGGTTATCACCAATTAGTACACAAAACTTTTAAAATCCACTAAAACGTTACAAAAATAATACCTTTTTCTGAAAAAAGCTAATTTTGCAGCAAAAAATATTAGCAATTATGAAAATCTCCTTCCCTTCCGTTATGGGAATCCTCAACGTCACGCCCGACTCATTTTCCGACGGAGGCAAGTACAACACCGTTGATTCAGCCTTGCGACATTGCGGGGAAATGCTGCTGCAAGGTGCCGACATCATCGACCTTGGCGGCTGCTCCACACGACCCAACAACCCTATCGCCAGCGAGCAGGAGGAACTCCAAAGAGTGATTCCCGTGCTGAAAGCCATCAAGAAACAGTTTCCCGAAGCCATCGTGTCCATCGACACCTTTAGGAAAAGCGTTGCGGAAAACTGCGTTGACGAAGGTGCCGACATCATCAACGACATTTCAGGCGGGCTCTTCGACCCCATGATGCTGCCCTTCATCGGCGAGCGCCACATCCCCTATATCCTGATGCATTGCGTCGGTACACCTGAAACCATGCACCAATACAGCCTCGACGGCGACATCCACCAGACCGTCATGGACTTTTTCAAGCAACAATGCGACGTGTTGGAATCCTACGGCCACCACGACATCATCCTCGATCCGGGCATTGGCTTCGGGAAAAGCCTCAAGTCCAACTACACCCTACTGGGCGACCTGAACCGCTACCGTTACCACGGCTATCCCATCCTCATCGGCATTTCCCGCAAATCGATGATCCGAAAGCTTTTAGGCGACCAGGCCGATGCCGAGAACTGCTCCACCATTCTCAACACCATGGCCTTGATGAATGGAGCGGAGATTTTGCGGGTTCACAACGTAAAAAACGCCGTGGAATTGAAAAAATCCTTTATTTTTGCACGTCCATAATCAAGAAAAATGCTTGATCTGTTCATCCAAGTCCGTATCGCCGATATCGTTGATATCGTGTTGGTGGCGCTCCTTTTGTTTGGCCTCTACAGGCTGCTCAAGGGCACTGCCGCCATCAGCATTTTCGTTGGAATCGTGGCCATCTTCCTGATTTGGCAGGTGGTCAACGCCTTACAGATGGAGCTGCTAACGAGCATCTTAGGTGCTTTCGTGAGCGTTGGTTTCATCGCGCTCATCATCATCTTCCAGCCCGAGATACGTCGATTCCTCTTCACCATTGGAGCCAAGACCAGCAATGGTGACATCAAGCTTTTGCATTTCCTGAGCAGGAAGAGAAAGACCGGCATTGCGCTCGATATCGAGAGCATCTGTGAAGCCTGCGTCGCCATGTCGAACATCAAACAGGGCGCGTTGATTGTCCTCACACGCAAAAACACTTTGTCTGACATCGTGCTGACCGGTGTCAGCATCGAAGCCGAGATCAGCAAACCCTTGATCGAGAACATCTTCTTCAAGAACAGCCCCTTGCATGACGGTGCCATGATCATCACTGACAACAAGATCGCCGCCGCACGCTGCATCCTACCCGTCACCAACAACAGCGAGATCCCAGGGCACTACGGCCTGCGGCACCGTGCCGCCGTTGGCGTCACCGAAAGCAACGATTGCATCGTGCTTGTGGTTTCTGAAGAAACCGGTGCCATCAGCTTAGTCAAGGAAGGGAAAATCCAAACGCTGAAAGCCTCAACGATGGCAGAGGATCTGGAGAAGGAGTTAAAGAGCTGAGAGTTCTCTGTTTTCAGTTTTCAGTTTTCAACTCCAAAAAGCCTTCCTCGTCTTGTAGGAAATAAAAGCCTTTTTCCTGAGGATCCCAACGCAGCTTGAAACGCGCCAATCGGTTATCCTTGGCCATTTCCGAGGCAACATGACGGTTCAACATGTAATCGTAGGTAAATTCCGCATATCGCTTGCCGAGATACACGGCATAGTCATACACATCGTCGGCTTTCAAAGGGGTGATGTTGTAATGGTATTGGGTACCACGCTCCCTGTCGCGGGTGACATAGGACTTGAAGTCGTCCATAAGGTTGTGCTCGTCAAACAAAGTCGGTCGCCACTCACCGTCGTTGATGTCGAACCACGAGGCCACGTTGACGGTATTCAAGGAGAAGGTATAGTCATAATCCTCAATGTAATCAAACAGATGATCCACGTATTCGGAATACAGGCCTTGGATCTCCATTTGGGAGAGAATGACTAGCCAATGCGTTGAATCAATTTGTATTTCATCTTGGTTCTCAGGAATATAGACATCCAAACCGTAGTTTCTCAAGCCATCGGCATAGGCGGCATACATGATATCAAGAAACATGTTTTGGTTCATTGAGTCGAGCACCTGCGAATAGGTTCCATCCTCATCTTGAACCAATGTAACTTTCGCATTTTCAGGAAAATAAACAGCCACTCGGGTCTCGCGCGACTGTTGGATGAATTGATCGGCCAATTTGATTTCCGTGGCGCAGCCTGAAAGCGTCACAACAGCGATGAGGGTTATGATGATGCGTTTGATTCCCATGGCTTAAAACAATTCCATCTGGATTCCGGGGCCGTGATCCGTTTCGGTCGTCCCTTCGGGGATATCAGGAGTTTCAGGGGTATCAGGAGTTTCAGGGGTATCAGGGGTTTCAGAGGGTTCAGGGGTTTCGGGTTCAAAAGGCTCCAGCCATTCAAAGCGTTCGATCTCGCGGTTGGAGAGACGTTTGCCCTTGGCCTTGAAGCTCTTGATGCCGATGAATTCCTCCACGTTGACTTCATCGTCGGGGAAGCTGTTGCCCGCGTCACTGACCTGATAGCTCAGCAGGAGACGCGGCATCACATCGGTGCAGAACGAGAGATACTTGGCTGCCTCGTGTTCGCCGATAAACGAGAATCGCGTGTTCATCTTGATGTCAGTCTCAACGCAGAAACGCTTCAGGTACATCTTTTGAGTCTCGCCTTCGATATAAATCACGGAGAAAATCTCGTCAGGGTCGAACTTGCGGATTTCGATCAGGTCGTCGTCAAAATGGGTTGAGAGTTCGTAGCCTGTGACCTTGAACTCGCCATTGGCGAACAGTTGAAGGATACGGTCATCGCCCTTGAAAGCGCCAAGGTACTGGCCTCGCTTGTCGGCATTGAGGCGGCGTACGGTATCGTCATACCACAGGTCACGTGCCGTCAGGGTCGAAACGCCGTCGTCGCGCTTGAACACCACCTTGATGGCATATTTGGTAAGCAGGTTGCCCCTGGCGGCACGGCCTTTGACGGCCAATTGCGCGAAGTCGTAGTCGAAAGTGCCCTTCTTGATCTTGGGTGCGGGTCGAAGCTGTACCTTGATGACCTCGGCCTCGCCGTTGGCATTGGCGGTGAAATACACCACCTTGGAGTCGGGCTTGCCCTGAGTGAGGTCGTATTCCTTGTCGCGAGTGACACCAGTCACGGCGAAACGCTTGACGTAGAACGGCGATCCAGGCTTGCCATCGCGATACACGACGTTGTAGGTGGTGCGGTCGTCGTTCTTGTGGAAGATGTCCACATGAATCACATTGGCTCCCACAAACAGCTTCGACTGGAGCTTGGTCACCATATAGGTGCCGTTCTCGTGGAACACGATGATGTCGTCCATGTCGGAGCAGTCGGCCACAAAGGTGTAGGCTTCCTTGTTCTTTTCACGCTTGAGTCCCTCGGCGGTGCAAACAAAGCCTTCCTGGGTGTTGACATACAGCTTTTCGTTGTTGGCAGCCACCGCCTGGGCTGAGATATTGTCAAAGTTGCGTATCTCAGTCTTGCGATCGCGGCCTTCACCGTATTTTTCCTTGATATGGGTGTAATAATTGACGGTATAGTCAACGATATGGTCAAGATTGTATCGGGCCTCCTCCATCTTGGCCTCAATGGAAGCCAGATCCTCATCGGCTTTCTTGATATCGAACTTGGAGATTTTGCGCACCGGCTTGTCGCACAGCTTCAGCACGTCGTCGCGGGTGATCTCGCGCTTGAGCTTCTTGCGATACGGGTCAAAACGGCGCTCGATGCCCGTCACCTGATCGTCCCAGGTCTCATAGTCCTTCTTCTCCAATTCCTTATAGATGCCTTTCTCGAAGAAGATCTTCTCCAGCGAGATCCAGTGCCAATCCGACTCAAGTTCATCAAGCAGGATCTGAAGCTCCCAGCTGAGGAGATCCATAGTGCGGTCAGTACAAGCCTTAAGGATTTCGCTGACACCCATGAACACTGGATGGTCCTTGACGATGACACAAGCGTTGGGTGAGATGCTGACTTCGCAGTCGGTGAAGGCGTAAAGCGCATCGATGGTCTGGTCGGGTGACACGCCGGGATTGAGGTAGATCACGATCTCGCATTGCTCAGCGGTGTTGTCGTCGATCTTCTTGATCTTGATCTTGCCCTTTTCGTTGCACTTCACGATGCTGTCGATCAGGCTTCCCGTTGTAGTACCATAAGGTATCTCACTGATTATCAATGTCTTTTTATCAGGTTGACTGATGCGGGCGCGAACTCTGATGCGGCCACCGCGCAAGCCATCGTTGTAGTTGGTCACATCCATCAAGCCTCCTGTTGGGAAGTCGGGATAGAGGGTGAACGGCTCCTCGCGCAAGTAGGCGACGGAGGCATCGATCAGCTCGTTGAAGTTATGGGGCAGGAACTTGGAGGCTAGACCAACGGCGATACCTTCGGTGCCTTGTGCCAAAAGCAGCGGAAACTTCACGGGAAGTGAGACCGGCTCTTGGTTTCGGCCATCATAGGAAGGACTCCAGTCGGTGGTCTTTTTGTTGAAGACCACCTCTTTGGCGAACTTTGAGAGTCGGGCCTCGATGTAACGCGGTGCAGCGGCGCTATCGCCAGTTAGGATGTTACCGAAGTTTCCCTGGGTGTCGATCAGCAGGTCTTTCTGGGCCATCTGAACCAAGGCGTCGCCAATGGAGGCATCGCCATGGGGATGGTATTTCATGGTGTTGCCCACGATGTTGGCCACCTTGTTGAAACGCCCGTCGTCAAGCTCGTTCATGGAATGGAGGATGCGACGCTGCACCGGTTTCAGGCCATCTTCGATGGCGGGCACAGCGCGTTCAAGGATCACGTAAGAGGCATAGTCGAGAAACCAGTTCTCGAACATCCCCTTGATCGGAATCACATGAAACGATTCGTCTTTTTCCTCAATATCCATAATCCAAAATTAGAAGAGGCAAAGATACGAATTTTTCTTCGTTGTCAAACGAAAAAAACAGCAAAATCACTTCCAGAAACGAAGCACAGCCACCTCTCCCACCAAGGCTACGAGTGCCAGTAGGACAAACCACTTCCAGATGGACGACTGGCGGGCCATGGCTTTCACCAGATCGTGATCGGTAAAGTCAGCGGCATCGAGCACGGCAGTGGCCTCAAATCCAGCATCCTTAAAGGCTTTTGCTATAGTTTCCCTATCGGCGAAAACCATCTCCGACTCCATGCGGCTCTCGTTCCAAGCCATCACATGATAAGTGGTGTCGTGCATTGCGAGTTCATAGAAGCCCGCGTCGGGGAGATCGTCGTGGAGAAAAATGATCATTCTGTTGTTGCGCACCTCATGGGCGGGCATCATCACAAACGAGCCGTCCTCACTCCTGAGTTCCAGCGTTCCGTCACCTTCGAGGGTCAAGTCGTTGAACACCAACGTCTGATCCACGCCGAGAGTATATGATAATTGTCCCACGCCGCCGCCAAGCAAGGCCATCTTGATCATCAGCGGGACAAACAAGGAATTGTCGGCAAGGTTACTCCAAGTTGCATCGAGGGTGGTGGCGAAGTCATAAACGCGGCCTGTCCCGACAGGCGTTTCGATCAGAAAGGGGTCGCCGTTGGCAAGGTTGACCAGCACGGTGGCATTGGCTGTGGGTGTCAGGGGCACATGGCGTTTCACCCTGGGCAGGTCGGGGTGTTGCGGAAGGTCAAGGATCATATCGCTGAAAAACGGATGTTTAACCGACAAATCGCTCACCGCCATGGCATTGGTATCCGAAGCAAGGGGATCGTCATGGAAAAACGCCACGCTGGCACCTTCGGCGGCATCGTCGAGCAACGCCTGACGCACGGTTTCGTTGATGGTAGAATTCTCATTGACGATGATCAATTGGGCATTTGCAAGCGCATTAAGATCGATGCGGTTTGGATCCATCAGGACAAAGTCATACTGCGGATCGTCGTCAAAGATCATCTCGACAAAGGAAGTGTTTTTATCGCGATTCAGCTCCACAACCTTCAACATTGGGCGTGTTTCAACGACAAAGTTGTAGGCATCGTCGAAAGTGATGGGGAAATCCGTCAGCGATACCGCACAACGCGTGCTACCAGGCTCTTGGAGCAAAAACTGCATGGTCAGCTCGGCATGGTCCTTCCCATCCACATCAACTGTGGCTGAAGCCATGACCCGTCCATCCATGCTCAGGTTGATCGGCAGGCCTTTGACAGCTTTCTCGCCATGGTTGGTGACGGTCACATGGAGTTCGTTGCTGAGTCCGGGTTGCATCACCGGCGAGCCGAGCCAAACCGTATCGATGGAGAGGTTGGCCTGTGCGTCGGCCTGCATGGGAACCACCACAATCCGCATGGTGCTATCGACTTGTGTCCCGTCCAGGTGAAACATGTTTTTCTGAAAATCAGAATAGGCGAACAGCATCGCCTGATCATAGCCGTGGCGCTTCTTAAGCATCTCGAAACGGTCGATCACCTCGTTCATTTTCACAGGACGACCGTCAAGGCTCATCCTGTCAAGTTGGTCGAGCATCTCCTCCTGATTCATCGCATACTCATTCTGAAGCTCAAAACTATTGGTAATCAACACATAACGTGTTGACAATGGCAATTGATCCAACAAGTGTTTTGCCGATTCACGAGCATCTTCGAGCAGCGTTGTCTTGGACGACTGCGCTTTCATGCTCATGGAGTTATCGAGATAGATTCCCACAAATTCCTCCTCGGTATTGAGATCCATGGATGCATCGGGATGGTACGGGAAAGCGAAAGCCAGCACCAGCGCTATGATAAAAAGGCAACGGAGGCAAAGCGTGACCAGGTATTTCAGTTTTTTGGTCTTGGCATTTTCCTGCTGTATGGTCTTCAGCAAAGCAGTATTGCTGAAATACACCATCTTGTGCCTCCTGAGGTTGAAGAGGTGGATGGCGACTGGGATTGCCACAGCCGTCAAGGCCCAGAGCATCGATGGATAGAGAAATTGCAAGATTTAAAGATTTAAAGATTTAAAATTTAAGGATTTTCCGTTGAGGATGGCGCTTTGGAGTTCGTCGCCCTGATAGGTGAGTTTCAGGGAGAAGAAGGGTGCTTTCTCGTCAATGAGTTTGAGGAAGATCTTGTCGCCTTCCCACATGGTAAGCTCGAGAAGACGTTTTTTCTCGATCCATTCGAGGTCGCCCTCGTTGCACACGATCTCGTCGCCGTTCCAGTCGGTGCATACGAAGAGGTGCATATGTTCGCTTTCCCAGATGTCGGAGATGAAAGTGACGATGCCGCAATAGCGCCATTGGGTTACGGTATAGCCCGTTTCTTCCCACACCTCGCGCAGCATGCAGTCCTCGGGACTCTCCCCTTCCTCGAAATGGCCACCCACGCCCAGCCATTTGTCATGGTTGAGGTCGTTCACCTTTTTGGTGCGGTGGAGCATCAGGTACTGGGAGCCGCGTTCCAGGTAGCACAGGGTTGTTTGTTTCAATTTAAAGATTTAAAATTTAAAAATTTAAAGATAAAGCAAAGGCGACCTCACGGCCGCCTTTGCATAAAAACCTTTGAACTTTGGTTTAGATGATGCCTTGAGCGAGCATAGCGTTGGCAACGCGCATAAAGCCGGCGATGTTAGCGCCCTTGACGTAGTTGATGCTACCGTCAGCTTGGGTACCGTACTTCACGCACATGTCATAAATGTCGTTCATGATCTTGTGGAGCTTCTGGTCAACTTCAGGAGCGGTCCAGTTGATGTGACCGGCGTTCTGGCAGATTTCCAGGCCTGAGGTAGCAACGCCACCGGCGTTGACAGCCTTACCAGGACCGAACGGGATCTTGGCAGCTTGGAATGCAGCAATTGCACCAGGCTGGCAGCCCATGTTGGAAACCTCGGCAACATACTTCACGCCATTGGCGATCAGTTCCTTAGCGTCCTCTTCAGCAAGCTCGTTTTGGAAAGCGCAGGGGCATGCGATGTCGCACTTCACCATCCAAGCCTTCTTGCCGGCAGTGAACTTAGCTTTTCCAGGGAACTTGGTAGCCATGTCTTCAACCTTGTTACGGTTCGAAGCGCGCATTTCGAGCATGTAGTCGATCATTTCCTGGTCGATACCGTTAGGCAGTTCGCAAACGCCGTCGGGACCTGACAGAGCAACGACCTTAGCACCGAGTTCGGTAGCCTTGATGGCGGCACCCCAAGCCACGTTACCGAAGCCTGAGAGGGCGATGCGCTTGCCTTCCATCTTGTCACCGGTTTGCTTCACCATGCGTTCAACATAGTAGATAGCACCGAAACCGGTAGCTTCAGGACGGATCAAAGAACCACCCCAGCCATAGCTCTTACCAGTCAGAGCGCCAGTGCTGTGTTCACGGGCGAGCTTCTTGTAAGCGCCATAGAGGTAACCGATCTCACGGCCGCCGACACCGACGTCACCAGCTGGTGAGTCTTGGTCAGGACCGATGTTTCTCCAAAGTTCATACATGAAAGCCTGGCAGAAACGCATGATTTCTTCGTCGGTCTTGCCAACCGGGTCGAAGTCGGAACCGCCCTTACCACCGCCAAGAGGCAGGTTGGTCAGAGAGTTCTTGAAGATCTGCTCGAAGCCCAAGAACTTCAGCATGGAGACGTTAACAGCCTTGTGGAAACGCAAACCGCCTTTGTAAGCGCCGAGAGCGGCGTTGTACTGAACGCGGTAGCCCAGATTGGTCTGAACTTCACCATTGCGGTCAACCCAAGTCACACGGAATGTGAAGATACGATCAGGCTCAACAAGTCTTTCGACGATCTTAGCCTTCTCGAACTCGGGATGCTGGTTGTAAACTTCTTCGATTGATTCGAGCACTTCGCGTACTGCCTGTAAATACTCCTTTTCGCCTGGATGTTTAGCTTCCAGAGCGGTCATGATTTCATTTACTTTCATCTTAATTGATTGATTATTAAAGGGTTTTATTAAACAATGAATGTTTTCTGTCGTTATTTCGGTGCAAAGGTAGCACTTTAAATCCAATAAATGAAAGCAAAATGAAAATATTTTTCCAGCCTAAAAATCATCCCTCACCCACTTGCCGTTTTCATATACCGCAATGCGAGCCACAGCACCGTCAGGATTGTAATAAGTCTCTATGCCATGTTTCTGATTATCAACGTAATTGGTTACCATACACTTGTATCCTGAATGTTCGTAACTGGTTTGGACACCCGTCCCCTTGTCGAAAGTGGCCTGAGCCGCCAAATTGCCGTCACCATAGAAAATCATCCAACTGCCATCCATCATGCCGTCAACATATTGGCCTTCCTGAAACACCTGGCCGTTATCGTACCAACGCGTGAATTCACCGTCCAAGACACCCGCCTTGTACCACGACTCCTCCATGAGGTTGCCATTCTCGTACCAACGGCGTAACAATCCGTTTAACTTGTCGTCTTCATACCGCATTTCCGACTTCAAGGCACCATTCTCCCAATAGTCTTTCTTGACATTGTCATCGTCTTTGCCATTGCCACGACCATGGCACGAAACCATGCCGAGCAACAAAACCAACACCAAAATTCTCCAACCTGTATTCATCTCATTCCTCATCATCGGGATAAACCGTGATTGGTTTCAATTCAATGGACTGATTGTCATACTGATAAATATTCCAATAACGATTTCCCAATCCATCCTCATATCGGTTTTTATTGAAGTAATACCTTGTATTAAACAGTTGTATGTGATAATACGGCAAACAATCCATGGCATGGGGGCCGAACTGCATCAAGGCGTTTAGGAAATACCAACCCACGTCAAAGCCCTCAAAAGCATAGTTGATGGGGTCGCTCTCATATTTCGCCCGAAAATCGTCCACAAAATCCAAGACAATGGAATCGTTATAGTTGACAAAATGGTCATCAAAATAGATCGCGTTCATGTTTAACAAGTTTTCAACCAACAGGTTATCAAACTCCGGCCAGTCAGGCAAACCAATCAGGGTAATCGGGAATTTCTGTGCCGATTTGTTGATATTGTTCAGGATCTGGGTGGCGAAAACCACATCCGTACCATAGGCCACCAAAACGTTGTCACGAGCCGATGAAAGCCCGTTTTTGAACTCGTTCAGGGCATTGTCGGAAAACGAAAGGCTTTGGAAGGGATTCTCGAAAACGACCATGCCGTCAGGATTCTCGCCCAATGCCTTGGAGGAGAAGATCTGTCCCTCGATCTCCATGGTAGAAAGCATCCGCTTGCCCATTTTCCGGCGACTGCTCTCTTTGGCGATCAAGTCGTACAGCTCGGCATTGGAAAATTGGACTTCAGCCGACACCACTTCGGTCAGGGCATGCTCCAAAGCGACAACCATGACACTGTCCCCGATGCGATCCTCTGCCAGCAGCGTCACCTTGGCCTTCGGGTATCTCAACCGTATGAGGTCAGCCAAATTCTTGACCATAGCTTGATTGTCAGGCTTCAACTTCACCACGTTGGAAGCACCCACCAGGATGCTTTCACGTTCCGATAACGGATTGACAATCATAATATTATGGCACGAAGCATAATCTTGCACCACGGCGAACGACTTGCTGAAGAAAGGTCCCACGATCAAATCGACCGACTTGTCCTTAAGCTGTTCAACAGCGGCATGGGCTCCAGCCACATTCTCATTGACGTCGATCACCGTCAGTTCAAGGCGCAGGCCATAATGCTCCGTCAACGAATCGACAGCCATCATGAAACCCTCATAGAATTGCAGGAATTTCAAGGCACGGGCGTTCTTGGTCTTTTCGATCTTGGGCAAAGAGAGGTCAAGTTTATCGATCTCATTGAGATACAGCGGCACCAACAATGCCACATGATACAGGCGGTCGGCATTTTCGGCCGAGGCGTAGCACTCCAAAGGTTTTTCCTCGGGAAGCACAAAAACGCCTGACAGCGGTACATTTTGAGGCACGGTGTCTTCGTCAATGGTCTCAGGGGTAACAGGCGTTATTGTATCACCTGGAACATTCTGATTCGGTTGTGGTTTAACATCAGGCATTGGAATCAGCACTTTTTGTCCCACAAAGACCCGCGATCCCACCGATGGATTGAGGCTGCGGAACTCCTCTTCGTCAACCTCCCATTTGCGCAAGAAACGTTTGGTTTTCATCGCCTCCTTCACCGTGTGGATGATATAGCCGTCACCATATTCATCGTCATCCGAGACAGGCTGTTCCGTCACTGCAGGAGTTTCCGGTTTCGGAGTCTCCGGCTTAGCTTCCTCCTCTTTTACGACTGGTATGCCGATGACCATCTCCGCCTGCAAACCCAGGTCGTTGATTTCGGGATTCAGCTTAAGAATCTCAGCCTCAGTGACTTTATAAGCTCTTGAGATGCTATATAACGTCTCACCACGCTTCACGTGATGCATGTAATACTGCTTGTTGCTAATGGTGACGATCTCCGTGGAGCGTTCCACCACCACTTGGGCATGAACCGCCGTCGGAACCCATACGGCTCCGACCAGCAACAACAATAATATCCAAAATTTTTTATTCATCTTTCATGTTTTCAATGGATTATGCTTTCATCAGCAGAATTCATTTACGGGTACAAAGGTAATAAAACAATTTGGATTATGAACAATTTTTTATAAATAGGTATTGTGGGTTATTATTTAAAACATAAAACAATCCTCGTTTTTTATTAATATTAATTGTGGAATTTTATTAATGATTATTGAAAAAATATACAAAAATCACTTGACAAATCGAAAAAACGATATTATCTTTGCAGCGAAAATAACGACAAAACCCACTATGAGCAAATCAAAAAAGCAATTCAAGGACTTTGAAATCTCAGATTTCATTGATATGGGAAGCCTTCCCAAAGACAAAGAGACTGTTTCTCATCGCCCTTTTTTCGGTTTCAACAAAACAAGAAAAGGCAAACCCGTCGTACCTTATAAAGACTACCCCGTTTCAAAACTTAATGATGTTTTATGAAATATAAGAAAACGTATAATGACAAGGTCAAAGCCATAATTACCGACGCTTATATCTTTCCAAACTTCAAACCAGGAGAACTACCGAAGTGGAAGTATTATAGTCCGGTCGTCGCATGGGATACTGGTTCGGAACGATCATCCATATCCACAGAAGTCATTGAAGCACTTCAATTAAAGCCCAAAGGCCATACTGAAGTTATGGTATTTGGAGGTAGCAAAGAAGTAGGAATTTATGAAATATCAATAGGCCTGCCTAACGGAGAAGTATTTCACGATGTTGAAGTATTTGGTGCTGACATTGATGAATATGCTGCATTGTTTGGCATGGACATCATCACTGAAACCGACTTCCTCATTACCAATGCCGAAGCAAAAACGGTTTTCCAATTCCGAACACCAGCAGAGGGTAAGGTGGAGTTATAATTTGATAACAAAAAGGATTCGATTACGACTATCACTCCCACTCTATCGTCGCCGGAGGCTTCGAGGATATGTCATAACACACACGGTTAACGCCTTTGACCTTATTGATGATGTCGTTTGAAACCTTGGCGAGGAAATCATACGGCAGATGGACCCAGTCGGCAGTCATGCCGTCAGTGGAGATCACCGCACGGAGGGCTATGGTGTATTCGTAGCTGCGCTCATCGCCCATCACGCCGACCGATTTAACTGGAAGCAGCATGGTGCCAGCCTGCCAGATGCTGTCATACAAGTTGTCGGCCATCTCGTTGGGATACGAGGCACTCGGTAACTCGCAAGGCCAGTTACGCAGACTCTTGATGAAGATGTCATCAGCGTCACGTAAGATACGGAGCTTCTCTTCGGTGACTTCGCCAAGGATACGAATGCCCAGGCTCGGCCCCGGGAAAGGATGGCGGCCGATCAGCTCACGCTTAATGCCTAAGGAACGTCCAACACGGCGAACCTCGTCCTTAAACAAGGTACGCAGTGGCTCCACAATCTTCAGGTTCATCTTCTCAGGCAGACCGCCCACGTTGTGGTGCGACTTGATCTTACAGCTCGGACCGTTGACGCTCACGCTCTCAATGACATCAGGATAGATGGTGCCTTGGGCCAGCCAGCGCGCGCCTTCGATCTTCTGCGCCTCAGCGTCGAACACGTCGATGAACGTAGAGCCGATGGCCTTCCGCTTGGCCTCGGGATCGGTGACACCTTTCAACTTCTCGAGAAACAGATGTCCTGAATGAACGCCGATCACGTTGAGTCCCATCTCCTTATAGGAATCAAGCACATCCTCAAACTCATTCTTGCGGAGCAAGCCGTTATCCACAAAGATGCAAGTCAGGTTCTTGCCGATGGCTTTGTTCAGCAAGACGGCAGCCACGGTGCTGTCCACGCCACCCGAGAGGCCGAGGATCACCTTATCGTCGCCCAGCTGCTTTTGCAGACTGGCCACAGTGTTCTCCACAAACGAAGCGGGAGTCCAGTCGCCCTTGCAGCCACAGATGCCGAGCGCGAAATTTGCCAGGATCTGAGGGCCTTCCTTGGTGTGGAACACCTCAGGATGGAACTGCACGGCGTAGGTCTCTTCCCCATCGATCTTGTAGGCAGCGTTCTCCACATCGTCGGTCGAGGCGATGACACGCGCTCCTGCGGGAAGCTTGGCAATGGTGTCGCCATGGCTCATCCACACCTGGCTGGTCGGGCTTACCTTGGCAAACAACGGAGACTGTTGATCCACAACCTTCAGCATGGCACGGCCGTATTCACGGGCGATGCTGCCATTGACCTCACCGCCAAAGTGATGCGCCATGAACTGGGCACCATAGCATATGCCCAACAAGGGGAGCTTGCCCTTGATGCCCGTCAAGTCAACAAACGGAGCCTGTGCGTCACGCACCGAGAATGGACTGCCGCTCAGGATCACGCCTTTCACATTGTCGCCGATAGCAGGAACCTTGTTGAATGGATGGATTTCGCAATAGACGTTCAGCTCGCGCAGGCGACGGCCGATCAGCTGGGTCACCTGGGAGCCAAAGTCAAGGATGAGGATCATTTCTTGCATGACACATTTTTTTTGCAAAAATAGATTTTTTCAGCTTAAACGAGCCAAGATTTCTTAATTTTGCCTAAAAATAGCAAACAAAAACTATGATGGGCATCATTCTGTTGGGCGTATCGATCCTACCGGTCATCCTTTTGGCCTTATACATCTACCGTCAAGACAAGTATGAGAAAGAGCCGTTGGGAATGTTGGTCAAGGCCTTTCTCGGCGGCATCGTTGCCATACCGATGGATCTCCTGTTAGTCTCATTGATCAATGGCTTTTATTATTCAGAGACGGTGTTTTATTCCGCGTTCATCGAAGCCGCGTTCTGCGAGGAGCTTTGCAAGTTTGTCATCCTGTTCCTGGTCATCTGGTGGAACAAGAACTTCAACGAATACATGGACGGCATCGTCTATGCGGCTTTTGTGGGACTGGGATTTGCGTGTGTCGAGAATATCCTCTATGTATTCCAAGGCGGTCTCGGCACCGGCATTGTCAGGGGGTTGCTCTCCGTCCCAGGTCACTTCCTTTTCGCCGTCATCATGGGCTACTTCTTCTCCATGGCCAAATTCAGCAAAAACGGTGCTTTCGGCTATCTGATGACGGGATTGTTCGGTGCGGTGTTGGCTCACGGCCTTTTCGACTGGATGCTGATGATCACCGACAAGCTCCATCCCATTTTGGCAATCCTTCTTTTCCTTGTTTTTATCTTTGCCGACATCATCCTTTGGGTGATCGGCATCCGTTATATCCTCAAACATCAGAACAATTCACAATTCAAATCATAAGTTATGGCACTCAATTGCGGAATCATAGGTCTTTCGACCACTGGCAAGACCACCATATTCAACTGTATATCAAACACAAAGGCTGAAATCGGCTTCGCCTCCAAGTCCAACATCGGCATGTGCGAGGTGGTGGACGACCGTTTGAAGCTCATCGACAACATTTCCCATTCCAAGCGCATCGTGCCCGCCACGGTTGAGATCGTGGATCTTCCCGGCCTGAGCAAGGGCGGACAAGGCGTGGGCAACAAGCTGCTTGCCGAGGTGCAGACCATGGATGCCTTGATCCACGTGCTGCGTTGCTTCGACGATCCCAACATCCCCCACAGCGAGGGCAGCGTGGACCCTGTGCGCGACATGGAACTCGTTGATCTGGAGCTGCAAGTGCGCGACCTCGACCTCGTCACCCGAAAGCTGGAACGCGTGCAGAAGCTGCTGAAAAACGGCGAGAAGGACAACAAGAAAGCCTTCGATGTGTTGAGTGTTTACAAGGAGGTGCTTGAAAACATGGGCAACGCCCGTGATGCCAAGGTGGATCCTGACGACCGGAAATACATCCAGGACCTCCAGCTGCTGACCGCCAAGCCCATCATCTATGTGTGCAACGTCGATGACGCTTCGGCCACTACTGGAAACAAGTATTCCGATGCCGTGAAAGCCGCCTTGAAGGAAGGTCAGGACATGCTGATCATTGCCGGTAAGCTTGAGGCCGAGATCGCCGAACTCGACACCGACGACCGTCAGCTTTTCATGGAAGATGCCGGTTTGAGCGAGCCTGGCGTGAACAAGCTGGTTCGCACCGCTTACCACACCCTGAACCTGCACTCCTTCTTCACCACCGGTCCCGACGAGACCCGTGCCTGGACCATCCACGTGGGCGACACCGCCCCCATCGCCGCAGGCGCCATCCACAGCGACTTGCAGCGCGGATTCATCCGCGCCGAGGTGATGAGCACCGAGGACTTCCTGAAGTACGGCTCAGAGGCCGCAGTGAAGGAAGCCGGCAAGTTCCGCGTGGAAGGCAAGACTTACGTGGTTCAAGACGGAGATATTCTCAACATTAGATTCAACGTATGATGGAAGAAGTCATCCTCGTCAACGAACAAGACCAACAGATTGGCATCATGGAGAAGATGGCGGCGCACATCGTGCCCCGGCTCCATCGCGCTTTCTCCATATTCATCTTCAACTCGAAAGGAGAGCTTTTGCTCCAACAGCGAGCCTACTCGAAATACCACTCCCCTGGCCTGTGGACAAACACCTGTTGCAGCCACCCACGGCAAGGTGAGACGCTTGAAAAAGCCACTTCCCGTCGTTTGATGGAAGAGATGGGCATGACCGTTGACATGCACGAAGTCTTCACCTTTATATATAAGGCTCCCGTTGGATTGGGCCTCACCGAGCATGAGTTCGACCATGTGTTCTTCGGGCACAGCGACGACACCCCCGTCATCAACACCGACGAGGTGGCTTCATGGAAATACATGAGCCTCGATGCCATTGCCGAGGACATGAAGGCCCATCCTGAGCAATATACCGAATGGTTTAAGATTTCATTTGAGGAGATAACACGTCATTGCGAGCGCTAGCGAAGCAATCCATTCAGACACGACATGTGGATTGCTTCGCTAACACTCGCAATGACGATTTAGTAAATATATTTACTATCAAGGTTCATACTATCAATATTTTTACTATCTTTGCCCCATCAATCCAAATAAAACAAGCAGATTAACTTTTATCTTATGAAACGTAACTTTTTCTTAATCATTGGGTTAATAGCCATTTTATTCCCAATGAAGCTCAATGCACAGGACAAAAAGGTTGACAGAACACCCAAGATTTCGGGTTTCGTCCAAGGTTTCTGGCAAGGCAACATCGACAAGGACTTTACTCTTAAGGACAACACTTTCCAAGCTCGTCGTGTCCGTATGTCGGTCGAGGGCAAACTGATGGAAAATCTGAGCTACAAGATCCAAGGCGACTTCATCAGGAATCCCTTTTTGGTTGATGCTTTTGTGAAGTACAAGTTTTGCGACGCCTTCACCGTCCAGGTCGGTCAATTCAAGACCCCCTTCTCGCTTGAGAGTCCCATCAACCCTGTCAACCTCGAGATCTTCGACTATGGCGAGAGTGTGAAAGGCCTTGTGGGCTATGACGACGTATGCGGCGTCGGCGGTCTTGGCCGCGACCTTGGCATCATGGCCACAGGCAAGTTACTCAAGCAAAACGAGGATCAGGACGATGACAACAAGAAATACGCCATCATCAACTACAGCATCGGCGTGTTCAACGGCAACGGTCCCGTGACCGCCATCGGCGGAAAACCCAACAGCGGAAAGGACAACAACAACCGTAAGGATTTTGTCGGCAAACTCGAGATCCATCCCATGATGAAGGACCTTACCCTCAGCGGCTCATGTTATTATGGTTGGTACGACGACAGCAACATCCACAATGGCAAGCGCCAACGTTGGTCAGCAGGTGCACAATACAGTGACGGTGACATTCTGTTCCGCGCCGAATACCTTAACGGAGTAACGGGCATCAACGAGGAGGACGCCAACGGCAATGCCATCGAAAAAGACATGCACAGCAACGGTTATTATGCCGTCGCCGGCTACAACATCAAGTTCGGCGAGGAAGGCAAAGAACAAAAGCTGATGCCTGTGATCCGCTACGAGCATTTCGCCAAGGATGCAGACGTTGTCAACGGAGGCAAAAACTATTACACCGTCGGCATCAACTATTGGCCGCTGAAGTCGCTCAACTTCAAGCTTGACTACTCATTGGTCCAACCTGAGTCAGGCGACCACTCACATCGTATTGTCGGCATCCTCAGCTATAAATTTTAATTAGAAGACAGAAGTAAGAAGTAAGAATTATGGGAAAGAATAATATTTCAAATCTTTGGAAAAAAGAGGACTGGCTGGCTGTATGGATCGGTTTCATCGTCATCGCCGTGGCTTGCGTCGCAGTCCTGACCGGCTCGTTTGACTTTTCAGCCGCCAAGTTCAGCACCTGGCACTGGTGGGAAAACGTGGAAGAGAAGAAATCCTTGATCGACCAATTCAACGGCGTCTTTTGGGGCAAGCTGCTCCGCACCTTCCTGGTGCTCGGCATCCTGTTCGGCATCGGCATCAAGCTGCAAGGCGAGAAGATTGGCAAGTTCATTCCCGCCTTCATCGTGCTGTTCGTCATCTGCATCGTGGTACGTCTGGTGAGTGCCGAGTTCACCCTGAACCGTTACTTAGAATGGGCTTTCTGGGCCTTGCTCATCGGCTTGTTGATCTCCAACACCGTCGGCACGCCCGACTGGCTGAAACCTGCCATCCGCACGGAGTTCTACATCAAGACTGGCTTGGTCATCATGGGCTTTTCGGTGCTGTTCAGCAACATCGCCAAGTTCGGTCTCTACGGTCTCGGCATCGCTTGGATCGTCACCCCCATCGTCATCATCTTCATGTGGTGGTTCGGCACCAAGGTCTTGAAACTTGACAACAAGCCGTTGGTCATCACCCTGGCCTCCGCCACCTCGGTGTGCGGTACCAGTGCCGCCATCGCCACGGGTGCAGCTGCCAAAGCCAAGAAGGAAGACCTCTCGCTGGCCATCTCCATCTCCATCATCTTCACCATCCTGATGATGGTGTTTGAGCCTATGATCATTCGCGCCTGCGGCATGAGCCAACTCATGGGCGGCGCCTTGATTGGCGGTACTGTTGACTCGACAGGTGCTGTGGTGCTGGCCGGTAACGCCCTCGGCGAGGAAGCCGAGCAGGCCGCCGTCCTCGTCAAGTCCATCCAGAACATCCTTATCGGCTTCATCGCCTTCTTCGTGGCCATCTTCTTTGCCACCAAGGTTGACAAGACTGGAGACAGCAAGGTCGGTGCCAGCGAGATCTGGAACCGCTTCCCGAAGTTCATCATCGGTTTCTTCGTGGCCTCGTTGGTCGCCTCGTTCATCATCCTGCCGCTTACCGACGGCGCCACCGTGAGCACCATCAACAAGGGCGTGCTTGACCAATACAAGAACTGGGCTTTCGTGCTGGCCTTCACCAGCATCGGCCTCGACACCAACTTCAAGAGCCTCTTCAAGCAGATGCAAGGCGGCAAAGTGCTTTGGCTTTACATCGTAGGCCAGGTATTTAACATCCTCCTCACCCTGTTTGCAGTATGGATTCTGCTCTCCGGAGTCCTTTTTGAGGTTCCGAATCTGGACATGTTCAAATAATGGACAAAAACCACAAAATCTTCAAAGTGATTACCATCGTCGTGGTGGTAATCACTTTGTTTTTGGCCGGTTGGATCATGGCCAACCGACTCGGTCTCGTTGAAGGCTACGATTTCGGTGCGGGAGCCTATTACTATGCCGACATCCCCTCAGAACAATACCAGCAAATAGAACCAAACGGTGATTTGCAGACCTCCGTCCCAAAATGGATCTACTACGTCTTTTTTTTCGCCTGGGGCTGGTTGATGTGGCGATTGTGGTGTAAAATAGAGAGGAAATAAGGTATTCCCATCCTTCACCACAGTCAACGCGTATGAAAAAAAGTTTACTCCTCTTTACCATCCTGCTTTTTAGTGCCCTTGCTTGCCTAGCGCAAAACAACGAATCGCTTGGCGATAAAGCCATGGAACAGGGCAACTATGAGAAAGACGTTGAGTATTACATGGCCGAAATGAGCAAAAATCCCACCGATGCACTAGTCAGAAAACTCAACAAGGCTGTCATATTGAAATATGAATTCTGTTCTATTGACACCGCTGCCAAGCATCACAGCTATTGGGAAATGGACCTTCACATTGCCAATGTGCTGATGATTGATCCCAATAACCGGTTCGTTGAAAACAAGGGGGATCTCGTTTACAAAGAAAAACCGAATACATCAATTCCTCCAACGATCTCACCTCGTTTGCTGCGGCTTTGAAGAGGTATCCTATCTGGACATTCAACTACAACGAAAAATACTACGAAAGTCAGGTGTCATACAACAACTTGATTGCTGAATTGAACCGCTTGGGGTCGAATATTCCTAGCTCTTTAAAGCAAAAACTAATTAATGAGGCGGAAAACAAAAAGAACCAGTTTGTCAACGACTGGAAAGGCAGTCCTGCCAAAGGCAGCAAAGTGGCCAACGGTTATCCGGATAAGAGAAATGCCATTGAAGATGGGTTATATAGCCCCATTGCATCCATGAGTATAGGCACGAGAAAATACGAGAGCGCCTCACAGAGCTATGATATGGACAGCGAGTTAAGCTCTCTCAACTCAAATATCAATTACTGCAATGAGTTTATTAACAATTTCGGGAATTCCAAATATGTCAAGGACGTAAAAACAAAACGCGACGCCCTAAATAGCCGAAAAAGTTATGTATCAAAGTGCAATTCTGAGTTGGTACAACACAAGGAGTATATAAAACGAAGAATAAACCAAATAAAATATGATATAATCGAAAGTGGTAGGACTCCTTACTATTCTCTCGAAGGATGGGAATCGCAGGGTATTCTCACTACTTGGAATTACAGAGCCAAAGGCAGAGTGGAATTTGACGTCTTTGGATACGCGCTGTCTATCTATGTTTATTCTGATACTGACCGCAGACATTTCAACGGTGAGGTTCCAACCTACGGCGGTCCATATCGCTCCATTTCATACCCTCGTTCTTCACGGGACTTCACTTCTGTGGACAAAGTCATTAGATATCTGGTCTGGGGCTATTATTATGAATCACTGGCCGAGTACGGAGACGAAAAACTGCTGGATTACCTCGAATCAAATAAAAACGGTGTATGGTGGGGATATATCTTTAAATAGGGGGTGTTTTAAAGCATCCCGAACTCCGGGTGAAGTTCCTTGAACTTCCTATCGTATTGACGAATTCGATTCAAGGTGCGCCGAGACCATTCGAGGCGCACCATCTGTTTTTCGTCCTCGGAGAGATGCCAGTCCACGTCGTGAAGACCATGGAGACGTTGCGTCAGGGAATAGACCAGAAGGGCGGCCGAAACACTGATGTTAAAGCTCTCGGTGAAGCCGTACATCGGTATTTGCACGTATTTGTCGGCATGTTCCAACACATAATCCGTCAAGCCCGTCTTCTCCGTTCCGAAAAACAGGGCAACACGCTGATCCAAAGGCAGGGTATCAGGGGTGAAGTCGTTCTGATGTGGACAGGTAGCCACTATCTGATAGCCTTTAGCCTTCAATTGTTCAATTGCAGTTGGTGTATTAAACTCCAATTCGTTGTAACGATGGATGTCGAGCCACTTGGTGCTGCCCATCACCACATCGGGATTGATGTCGAAGGTATAATTGTTCTCGATGATATGGACATCCTGGATTCCTGTGAGGTCGCAACTGCGGAGCACTGCACTGGCGTTATGGGGCTGAAAGATATCCTCCAAAACCACGGTGATGTGACGCGTGCGCCAAGCCAGCACCTGCTCAAAGCGTTCCTTGCGCTCATCGGTGATGAATTGGTACAAAAATTCAAGTAAAGCCTGGTCTCTGGGGGTCATAATGCTCAAATTGAGTTGCAAAATTAAAAAAAAGATGATTTTTGTTGATACAAACATAGAATTTCCTATTTTTGCAGTCCGAAAATTTTGAATAGAAAAGATATGGCAACCAAGAAAGCACAAGAAGTTAAAGGCGAAGAAAGACTGGAAAACGTCGAATCTGCATTAAGCAAGACTGAACTTTGGATTGAAGAACATCAGAAACTCATCTACGGCATCATCGCTGCTGTCATCGTCATCGCAGGTATCATCTGGGGTGTCAAGGCATTGAACGACAAGAAGAACGCCAATGCGAGCAAAGAGATCTTCACCGCACAACAATATTTTGAGAAGGAATCCTACGAGGCTGCCCTCACCGGTGACGGCAACTACCTTGGCTTCACCGAGGTCTATGACTCCTACAGCGGCACCAAGACCGGCAAGCTTGCCGCCTACTACGCTGGCATCAGCTACATGAAGCTTGGCAAGTACGAAGAGGCCATCGATTACCTGAAGAAGTACAACGGCAACGACGAGATCCTCGCCCCCATGGCGTTGGGTGCCATCGGCGACTGCTACATGGAACTTGACGACATGAACAACGCCGTTGCTTACTACGAGAAGGCTGCCAACAAGACCAAGAACGAATTCACCGGCCCAATGTTCCTCAACAAGGCTGCCCTGACCTACGAAATCATGGGCAACTACGCCGCCGCCCTGAAGTGCTACAAAGCCCTGAAGGCCGACTATCCGTTGAGCAACGAAGCCTATGAAGTTGGCAGGTACATCTCCGCTATGGAAGAGAAGCTGAAGTAATGCGAATCGTCTATTTCGGCACCCCTGAATTCGCTGCTTCGCAGCTTGAAGCCATCCTGACAGCTGGCTATGAGGTCGCCGCAGTAGTCACCACACCCGACAAACCCGCAGGACGGGGAAAAAAGATACAATGCTCTGAGGTGAAGAAAACCGCCTCGGAGCATTGTCTTTCCATACTCCAGCCCGAGAAGCTCAAGGATCCAGAATTCCTTTCCCAACTTGAATCGTACCACGCCGACCTTTTCGTCGTGGTGGCTTTCAGGATGTTGCCTGCTGTGGTGTGGAAGATGCCCCGACTCGGCACTTTCAACCTGCATGCCTCCCTCCTGCCACAATACCGTGGCGCGGCTCCCATCAACCACGCCATCATCAACGGGGAGACCGAGACGGGACTGACCACCTTCTTCCTCAACGAAGAGATTGACAAAGGTGCCATCATCATGCGCCAAAGCGTCGCAATTCGGCCCGACGAGACCGCAGGAGAGCTTCATGACGAGCTGATGGTGCTAGGCAACAAACTGGTTGTTGAAACCATCAAAAAGATCGAACACAACGACCTGAAGACGGTAACCCAAGAGGAACTGACCACCGATACCCCTTTGAAAGAGGCACCGAAAATCTTCAAGGACTTCTGCAACATCCGCTGGGATCAGGATTGCCAGACCGTCTATAACCATATCCGCGGCCTCTCGCCCTACCCCGCCGCGCACACCTGTCTCAAGTCCGACCAAGGCGACACCATCGACCTGAAGGTTTACAAGACAACAATCGAACCTGCACAACCCCAAGTGCTGCCCGGCACCGTGGTAACGGACGAAAAAACCTATCTGAAAATCGCCGCTAACGACGGTTTTATCCGTTTGACAACCCTTCAACAGGCTGGAAAAAAGGCGATGAATATCGAAGATTTCCTGCGTGGGATGCGCCTTTCTGGCGAATGGAAGGCCGAAATTTGAAGTTTTTTATACAGAAAACTTCGAAAATCACAAAAAAAAATTTAAAAAAAACGCAAAAACGCTTGCAAATTAGATTTTTACAGTATCTTTGTGTCGGTAAAAATCATTACTAACCTTTAAATCTACTAACATGAATAAAGCTGAATTAATTGATGCCATCGCTGCAAAAGCCGGCATGACAAAAGTTGACACCAAGAAAGCTCTTGACGCTACCATCGCTGTTGCCAAGGCAGAACTGAAGAAAGGCGGCAAAATCGCCCTCGTAGGTTTCGGCACTCTGGCCACTGCCATGCGCAAAGAAAGAAAAGGTCACAACCCAAGAACTGGCAAGCAGATCAAGATCAAAGCCAAGAAGGTTGTCAAATTCAAAGCAGCTGCTAACATTCTGAAGTAATTTTCAGGATTTTACCAACATGAAGTAGGGTCGCAGTGACTGCGCCCCTACTTTTTTTTATGCCAATCGCAACAGGTTGTCGTCAAGTGTCAAGGTGCCTTCGTCGATCATCCATCGGATGGCCTCCACCACCTCTTCTTCTTCATGGTTCTGACACGCTCCCATGACCTCAACGATTGTCATTGGCTTCTCGCGCAACAGTGCCATGATGCTTTTGCTGATGTCGCCATACGCCTTGTTGCCCATTACGCGATCCGAATGGCTGACGCATACGTCGCAACGGCCGCAGGCTTTCTTGCTCGTCTCGTTGAAATACCTAAGCAGCTGTATGCTACGGCACTCCTGGTCGTTGTTAACAAAGTCGATCACCGCTTTCACGCGCTCGAAGGCATCCCTTTTGCGATCGGCATAATTCTCGTTCGACAAGGTGAAATACTTTGTGTCGAGCAATTCCGTCATCAGCTGGATCTGGGGCTTGTCCTTACGGGGAATGTACGTCAGGAAGTTATAGCTTTCCATTTTTTTCAGCTGCTCAATCACTTGATCTAGGGTCAACCCAGTTTTCTGCGCAGCCGTCTCTTCGCTGAACTTCACAAAGTCGCTCAGCACGCCCGGCAGGTTGCGTAACATATATTTAATAAAGGTGTCAAAAGCCGGAAAAGCCACTTGGAAGCGATACAGATCCTCCCTCGGTGCCTTGATCCACACCTTCGAAGGCTCGTCGAAACTGTCAGAAAGCGCCAACAGACCTTCTTTTTCAAGCAGTTTCAAGGTACTGAACACCTCCATCACGCTGAAGCCGTATGTCTTGGCGAAATCCCCCATGACAAAGGGATACATCTCACCTTTCCCTGCCCCGACAGGAATCTGCAGATAATTGCCCAAGGCCTTATATATCAGCTTAATTCGATCCATTTCGGGGAACGACTGCTGAAGGTTGTCCTCCAGTTGCTTGACATCGGCATCCGAAACCAGCAGGAAGGCCTCGGCCGGTTTCAGGTCACGTCCCGCTCGACCCGCCTCTTGGAAATACGCCTCAATGCTGTCAGGCAGGTCCATGTGGATCACCAGCCGCACGTCGGGTTTGTCGATACCCATGCCGAAAGCGTTAGTTGCAGCCATCACTTTCACCTTGCCGCGCATCCAAAGGTCCTGCCGTTCGTCGCGGGTTTTTGAGTCGAGTCCGGCATGGTAGAACGTGGCCGAGATGCCTACTGATTGGAGCCATTCGGCGATCACTTGAGTTTTCTTCCTATTGCGGACATACACGATTGCGCTGCCTTGCTGCAAGGCATGAAGCTTGCGATAGAGCACTCCGAACTTATCCGGCTCATGATAGACGTTATAGGTGACGTTTTTTCGTTCAAAACTACTTTGAAACACATTCTTTTGCTTGAAACCCAAACGGAATTGGATATCGTCCACCACCTTGGCCGTGGCCGTTGCCGTCAACGCCAACACCGGGGTATTAGGGATGTAGGGCCGGATCTCTGCGATTTTCAGGTAAGGCGGGCGGAAGTCGTAGCCCCATTGCGAGATGCAGTGCGACTCATCCACTGCCAGCAGGTTGACTTTCATGCGTTTGATGGCTTCAAGGAACTGTTCCGTTTGAAGCCGTTCCGGCGAAACGTAAAGGAATTTCAACCTTCCGAAAACAGCCTGATTATAGGTCAATGCCACTTGATCGGGATGCATGCCCGTATATATCGCCGAAGCCGGGATGCCTTTGGCCACCAGATGCGCCACCTGGTCCTTCATCAGGGCGATAAGCGGCGTCACCACCACACACACGCCTTCCATGGCCATGGCCGGCACCTGGAAACAGATCGACTTGCCGCCACCGGTGGGCAACAGCGCCAACGTATCATGGCCAGCCACCACCGCATCCACAATGTCCTCCTGTAACGGACGGAACGAGGGATAGCCCCAATACTGCTTCAAAACCGATCTCGTGAGCCTGCTCATACCTTTGTGAAAAATTTTCTCCAAAGGTAAAGATTTTTTTCAACATAGCAAGCATTTTTCGAAAATTTTTGGAAAAATCGTCAACATTTTGTGGCAAAAAGAAACACCGACTAAGGCTTCAAGAAGCTCTTCTCCGCCGCCTCAATCACCAACCTGAACGAAGCGCAGTGGAATGCCTACGACCGAAGCAGGTTTTAAAGCTGCCCAAGCCGAAAGCAAGAACAAGATGCTTGACGTGACCCGTAACCTCAAGGCTCTTGGCATGGACGACGAAACCATCAGGCAGATTACAGGATTGGAACAAGAGGAGATCTAAGAAACAGTTACTGAGCAAAGCGAACCAAGCGCACTGACCGACCGTCGTTGCGTTCGTAGTTGCACTGCGGATTGAGGCCCAAATCGTAGAACCACACGCTGTACGCGCGGTTCTCATTGCTGTACGACGCCGACCAGTAGATGCCGTTGGAACCCACGTGGCTAACCGAAGTCCCGTTCCGGTCGCCCGCAGCAGGCAGGAAGACGGCACCGTGCTGCTCCAATGTCGCCCACTGAGAGGAGCTGATGGTGTTGCTGGCGAAACTGGCGCCTGTGCTGTTGGTGCTGCTTAAGCTATAGGTACTTGTA
>Ga0310690_10000867_pt1 | contig 59117 bp, 56 predicted proteins | sample AusTroGonzalo_MG_2_FD_207661 | JGI IMG/M metagenome (GOLD analysis project Ga0310690, IMG submission 207661) | Bovine rumen microbial communities from tropical cattle in Woodstock, Queensland, Australia - Gonzalo_04 (v2) (version 2) | ecosystem: Host-associated > Mammals > Digestive system >... | reverse complement strand
TTGCCATACTTAGTCTTTTAGGTCTTTTCATACGCTTTATTGGTTTAAAATAGTGAAACATAAAATTGACTTTCTGGTTGCAAAGATAAATAAAAATATGATAAAAACAAAATTTTTTGCATTTTTTCCCACAAAAACATATAACCTATTAAAATTTTCCTTATCTTTGCAGCGATGTTATTAAACATTTAATCTCAATTTACTAATTTAAAAGGCTAAAGTTATGAAGAAACTAATGATGATTGCTGCAATGATGGTAGCCACATTGGCAGTTAGTGCTCAACAGAAAACCGGTACATTCTCAATTACTCCTAAAGTTGGTGTCAACCTCGCAAATCTCGCTGGTGATGTCAGCGACAACAGCATGAAGATCGGCTTGGTAGCCGGTGCAGAAGGCATGTATCAGGTGAGTCCGCTCGTTGGCCTGTCTGCAGGTCTGCTCTATTCTATGCAGGGCTGCGAGGGAAGTGGCGACAGCAAGTTAAACTACGACTTCATCAACATCCCCGTACTGGCCAACTTCTATGTAGCCCCCAATTTTGCCCTGAAGGTTGGTCTTCAGCCCGCATTTGTGGCCTCTGCCAAAGCAAAGAACAGCAAGGTTGAGTACGACGTGAAGGATGCCACACAGTCTATCGTAGTCGACCTGCCCATCGGCGCTTCTTACGAGATTTCCGACTTCGTGATCGACGCCCGCTACAATCTGGGTCTCTCCAAGATTAACAAGGGCTCAGGCAGCATGCGCAACAGCGTGTTCCAGATCACCGTTGGCTATAAAATTCCGTTTTAAATAGTGAATAATAAAAATAAACAATGCGTGGAGCCACACCCCCGTGAGGGGACTGTGGCTCTTTTTTTTGTTTTGTACGGACTTAGCGGATGGTGAGCCACACGGGCTCGCCCCTACTCTTGGCCTCGACAATCTTCTGTTTCAGGCGGTGGAGCCAGATGCGCGAATCGACCACCTGCCCCACGAGTTTGTTCTTACCCACGAGGATGCAGCCCTCGGTATCATTGGCGGTGTTGCCCGCATGAATGCGGATGCCCTGCCATTTCTGGTTGAACTCGGGGCCACCGAGCAGAATGGGCAGCCAAGCCTCAAACTTCGGACTCCACGAGATCACCACAGCATAGCGACCTTCAGGGATGGCCGAGCGGCCTTTCACCTTATAGGCCCCGTTGGCATAATCTCTCCAAGTAGGTTCCAGCGTGTCGCAGAAATACTGCTTCTCCGTGCCAGGCAGGTATTCGTCCATCACCTGCTGCTGGATATACAGCCTACCGATGGTGTAGGACTTACGTTTTGCAATGCGTTCTAATATCAGTTCCATATTTCTTAACTCTTAACTCTTAATTCAAACGTGCTTAATGTCATGATGTCACTTTGTCATTGTCACATTTCTTCTTGCTCCAGTGCTTGGTATCCACCTTTTCTACCCAGCCGTCACGATTCCATCGTGAGATGATCTTGATGATGGAATTGCGCGGAACGGAACTGCGTTTCAACGCAGCCAGGTCGTCGGCAGTAAAGGTTGGCGGCAACTGATCAAAGATGCTGTTGTTCTCGCCATAGCGCTGGCACTCTGTCTGGGCATCTACAAACTGATTCTGCAGGGCTTCACCAAACACCTTGATTTGCTGGTTTAGGCAATGCTCAGCCATCATCATGGCGAACTCAACACAAGCCTTGGATTCTTTTGCCTGACCGCTCAGGAGATGGAAGATGACTCCGCACCTGAAACCGATGACAGCCGCACGTCGGCGATAAATATCCTTCACATGGTCGATGTCCTTCAAGGCAATCACGCGCTTTTCCTCAACCCATTGGTCGATGGCCTTGCGGAGACGAGGGGTATCAACATAACCACTGAATGCGCGCAGACGAGTCACGGCTTCCTGAATTCTTGCCTCGTCATCTGCTGAGCGACGACCATATCTGGGCATCTTGGCAAACGAGGTGTCGGGCATCTCTGCCAAGAGGATACGGCTCGAAAGACCGTTTTCGATATTATCGCCTTTGAAGCACTTCTTAACCGCCCCGTTGGTTCCGAGCATCGACCAGTTATAGGCTACTTTCACAACACCTGATTCGGCCTGATCTGAGTTGTAATCCTGTCCCCATTCAGAGTCAAGGGGATCAAAAGCCAGACGGTAGATGTCATACTTCGAACTCCAAGAGCCAGCCCCGTTGGTCTTGCGCAGGGTATCCAATTCCTCGCCGAAGGAGTAGAGCGTATGGCCGTTGGCATTCTTCAGACGCTTCAGGAGGGTTGAGCAAGACACTGTTACAGGCACTACACGAATCAGCACCTTCGGGTCTTCGGGAGCCTTTTCGTTGGCCTTACGGCTTTTCTTACGTTCTTTCCATTCATCTTCACGCTTGCGGGCCAAGGCGTCTTCATCATCCAACTGACGCTTCCAGATGTTCACGGCATGCTTGCAAACTGATTTGCCTGAGGCCTGTTCACCGTAGATAATTGACATCATACCCAACTTCTGCATCTCACCGTCGCAGTAACGCACCTCCACCTGGTCTGCATAGGCAGCGGCCAGAGGCATCACCGAGCAGAGCACAGGCATGTGCATAGAAACAGGCACACCAATTAGCGACTCTTTGAGTCCGATAGGCAGGTGCTTGCACAAGCCCCCTAAGTTAGGGGGTTGAGGGTCTGAAGTAGCGTCAGACCAATCCTCGTCCAGACCCCTGTTGTCCCCTGGTGACAGAGACTCCACAATCTGCTGCATCATCTTCGAGACACCCTTGGGCGGTTCCTTGCAGGCAGAATCCACCACGCTGCGAAGTTCGGCATCAGAGAGTCCGAATCGGGGCATCACCTCCATCAGCACCTCCTTCTTGTTATCGCAGATAGCACGCAGGCTCACGGCCAGTTTATGCAGTTTCACGTTGCGTTCGCCCTCGGCAGGCTCCCCACCATTCCTGCGCCACCACTCCTTGATAATCTCCGCATAGGCAATCCCCTTGAACATCGGCTGAGTTTTCTGCTCTTGTTCGTCGGGGCGTTCTTCGGCCTGCAACGACACAAAGGGGTCAGACCCCTTTGTGTCCTTTGTGTCGTCCGCAAAGATCTCATCGTCGAGGTAGATCAGGTCTTGCTCGGTGGTGGTAAAGAATACGCGGGTGATATCCTTGGCACCTTCATCATACTGCACATCAAGCAACCCGCTAGCCCACTTCAGATTGTCCTCCTGCGACAGTTCGGGATGGCGACGGAATACCAGATGGTAGCCTTTCTTGCGGGCACTCACCTCCAGCATCAGCAGCCCCAGTTCATCTTTCTTCGCAAGAATGCGCTCACGCAGCGGCTGCATCGCCTCGTCGGGAATATGGTCGATGTCCATGCCCACCGTGGTGCTCATGCGCGTCGATCCTTTCAGCGAACCGTCATCGTTGGGCAGACACGAATAGTTCATCTGCACCAGCCTCGACTTCAGCCGTTCGTCGCCACTGCGCACAGCCGCCACGATGGTCTGTTGTTCACCACCGTTACGCAGCGCCAGATATGCCTCTCTGTTCTGGATAGGACGGAGATACTTTGTCTTCTCTCCGTCCTTGAAATAAATAGCATGTACACTCATCGTCTTAGAAATTAGGATAACCGAGTTTTGAGTTCAGATAGTGCAGACCCTGCATGGTCCACGTCATATAGGTGTGAATCTTCTTCTCACCCTTCAGCGAGTAAGACACGTGTGTGCGGAATTGCACCAGGCCGCGGTCGACGAGGTCGTCGGAAATGTTCCAGTGGCCAAAGCGACGATACTGGATGCCCATGTCGCGCACCACGGCATTGAAGTCATAGACCGTCATGTTGAACGTCTTGGCCACCTGCGTTGCCGTCAGCGTGTCCTCGGCCGCCTCGTTCAGCATGCGCAGCGTGCGCCCTACGATGGCATCGGCCCTGTCGATGATCTCCTCGTTGGAGAGTGGTCGGCCCTGTGCGTCCTTGGTGGGGATATAGCCGCCCGTCTGCCGGATCTGTGGCAGCACCTCCGAGGTCACCCAGCGCTTGAAGGCTTTCGCCTGCGGCAACTTCGATGAGAGGATGAGGGCGTAGAGACCGCTTTCGTTGATGACAACGGCCCGTGTCTCATAAGCAGTGTCGCGAATTGCGACGGTGCCCTTGTCTTCGTGGTCCACATGCTTGTTCAGCGCATCGCGGGTGTTGCTGTACCCCAGCGCCGTAGCCACATCCTTGCCCACGAACATAATTTGGTTATTAACTTGGCAAGTACGAATCTCGCCGAAAATATCACTTGTAAAAATTTGAATTTCTGTTTTTGATTTCATAATTTTGAGTTGAATAAAATAGCGAGAAGAAGGTTGGATTCTTTGCGCATTTACCCGGGAACATCCTCCTCACTTCAACTCAGGGTTAATAATAAGGACACAAAGGGGTCAGACCCTTTTGTGTCGTTTTGTCGCAGCATGTCAAAGAGCACCGCCGATTGATTTCGACAGTGCAAAATTAGGCATAAAAAAAGGGTGCATGAAACAACGCCATGCACCTCTGTAGGTTTTTCTGTAGGTTCTGTTGGTTCTTCTGTAGGTATTACTCGTTCAACTGCTTCTGAACGGCATTTTCGTAGGCTTCCGCCAGCCGCAGCACGCGCTCCTTCGCGCCGTTCTCCTTCCATTTGTCAATAGGCAGCCGCATGTAGGGATTATTTCTGAACGTGTTCGACAGCAGACCCTCATGACACTGGAAGTCACGCTCAAACTGACTCATGTTGTCGGCATAACCGTAGCGGTCGCGACACACGCAGAAGATGACCGCCATGGCACTGTCTTTCCAGAAGTATTCGCGCACACATGCCACACTCGCCACCAGCACGGGCAATGCCACCTCAAGGCCCTGCTCCCGACCATTGCTGCCGTAATAGTTGTTGATCTGCGTGGCCCCTGCCTCCACCTCGTTGTAGGTGCCGTAGTTGTTGAAATTAGTGACCTGCATCGTGCTTGTTGTTAATGTTAATACCTCCCGACTGCACCTCGTTGTAGGTACCGTAGTTGTTGAAGTTGACGCTGCCCGCGCCGTCCTCGTTCAGTTCCTTCACACGCTTCTTGATGTCGCGGCGGAACTGCGTCACCTGCGCCTTTTTCAGCAACGGCTCAATCAGTTTGCGCGCCTCGTCACGCTCCTTCGCATCCTCACAGGCCGCAATCTGCTCCACCACGCCATCATAGGTCACACGGCTCGCCCACTCCTCGCCCTTCTTCTGCTGCTCAAGTGCTTCCTCCAACTTCGCTATCTTTTCGTCCTGCTCAGACAACTGCTGTCGTAGCCGATCGTTTTCATCCAGCACCTGCTGAATGCCATTAAAGTATTTGACCCATTGGGCCGTAAGGTCTTTCATTTCTCGAAGAGGGACTCTGCCCTCAGGTGGATGATTGTTGCTTTCTATCATAAAAAAAGGTTTATAAAAATTTAGTTTTTGATTCGCGTTCCTCCCTCCCGATTTTTCATGGGGCGAAAACGGATGCAAATTTAGCAAATTTTCCCTATCGTTGGATGCATTTTTATGTTAATAATCCCAAAACCGACGCCGATATTTTTACGCGCGAAACGATTTTTATGCCATTAACACTATTTAAGGGGGGGGTAACGCTCGTTAACAAAATTATTCGTATCTTTGTGGCCGATATATCATTTTAATCTAAAACATTATGTCGAAAAAGAAACTTTATGAGAAGCCTGTGATGCAGGTATTCGAGTTGAAACAACAACTGCAGTTGCTTCAGGCAAGCGGTTTGGATCCGTTCGAAAATGGCGGCGATCCGTTGAATCAGTTATTACCCTAACATGTTGAACCCTTTAAAGAATTGACGACAATGAAGACATTCAGATTATTCAGCATGGCAGCGCTGGCCCTCATGATGGCCGCCTGCAGCAGCAACGAAGACATGATTCAGCAGCCCGCGCAGCCGCAGAGCACGAAGATGCACTTCACCGCCACCATCGAAGCACCCAACAGCGATGCCATCACCCGCACAACGGCTACCTTAGACAAGGATGCTAACCAGAAGGACATCATCAAAATGGCGTGGAAGGTTGGCGATGCAATAGCCTTGGTTCATAGCAACGGAGTAGATTTAGCCGAGGTGACGGCAGTGGACCTTACTACCGGAGCCGCAACTATCGAGTGCCTGACAATTCCGACAGACGGTGAAGCCGTGACATTGGTTTATCCTTACGGTATGGTTTATGGTGTCGAAGCGTCTTCACCATGGGATTATACGCCCGCTACTTACCGTTATAATTCTTATGATTCTTATTGCAATGGGACTTTTGAATCAATCTTTCCGTCGCTTGACTGGCGTGAGGGCAAAAGCACTTTCAGTGTCAATGGCAACAATGTCACGCTCAGCAGCAGGGTAAAGATGGCTAGCAATATCGCCATCTGGAAACTCACACTGCAAGACAATACATCTGCCCCTCTCACCGCCACAAATGTATCGATTAAAATCGATTCCCCTACCGAAACCCATCTGGCGGCATATGCAAATAATAATTCAGGCTTGAGTGAGTATTACATGTGTCTGATTCCAGCACAGATGCCCGCTGGCGACCTGGTCATCGAGGCCACCGTAGGCTCTGACACCTATAAATATACGAAGGCTGGCGGCGTCAGCCTCACGGCAGGCAAGTTCTACCAGAGCACAGTGACGCTGACAAAGCCTGCCACTGGTCATGCACTCTCTGCCTCTGCTGTTGGCGAGGTGGTTGGCACCGATGGTCTGGCATACGCCGTGGCCGACAAGGACAACCTGCCCACGGGCGTCAGCGCTGCAGGTATGGTGGCCTATAAGAACGGCTCTAACGGACTGGTCATCGCGCTCAGCGACGACGGCACGATGGACTGGAGCACGGCCAATGGCGCAACAACGGGAGCCGCCGCCCACACGCCTGCCGTCACAGGCCAGACATGGAAACTGCCCAGTCAGGCCGAGTGGCAGCAGATGTTCAGTGCCAACGGTGGAAGCCAATCAAGTTACACCGGCCTGAATACGGCATTGGCTGCAGCAGGTGGCGATAGCAGTAAATTGCAGGACGGCGACGACTACTGGTCGTCTACGGAGACGGAGATCAATGGAGAACAAGCCTTCGCCATGTTGCTCCTCTCCTACAATGGCAGTGTCATCTCAATCAGCGCCGCTAAGGTGGACAATCCCAACCCTGTCCGTGCCTGCTTCGCTTTCTAACCGATTTATCCATTTATCAGGACACAAAGGGGTCTGACCCTTTTGTGTCCTTTTTTATTTTTCTCGGAAAAGATTTGGTTGTTTGGTTGAAAATGACTATCTTTGCAGCGTTAAACATAAATTTAAATACTTATGACAAGACCACTAAGACAAAAAAGCATTACTGGCATCTATCATGTGATGCTCCGCGGCGTCAACAAGCAGATCATTTTCGAAGAGTCTGGCGATTATCGTTATTTTATCAGACTATTGTCGCAATCGGTCGCTCCGACAGACGAACTTGGCAAGCCCTTGCCTGCCCGATGCAGTTTCTTCGCCTACTGTCTCATGCCCAATCATGTTCACCTGATCGTTCAGGAAAAGAGCGAGAGCCTCTCAGATATTGTCAAACGCATCGCAACGGCCTACGCGTTGTTTTACAACAAGAAGTACGAGCGTTGCGGACATCTTTTTCAAGACAGGTTCAAGAGCGAGCCCGTGAATGATTTCGCCTATTTCGTAACGCTTCTGAGGTATGTTCATCAGAACCCGGTGGCAGGCGGTCTGTGTCGGCAGGTGTCGGATTACGCCTGGAGCAGTTGGCATGAATTTACGACACAAAGGGGTCAGACCCCTTTGTGTCCTATTTGCGATGTCGCGGCCGTACTAAGGCGGATACCGATGGAAGAATTGCAGGCGCTTGTGAATGAGCCGCTTCGCAAGACGGCTCAAATCTTGGATTTCGATAAACGGAGGGGGTCTGTGACGAACGAGGAAATTGAGACGTTTCTGAGTGACAACTATGGCTTGAGACATCCCCTCGACCTGCAATTATATAGCAAAGAACGCCGCAACGATATTCTGCGTGCCAGCAAAGATTTTGGCGCCACTATCCGACAACTCTCAAAACTGACAGGCTTCAGCGAAAGAATTGTAAGAGACGCTTGATAAAATGACACAAAGGGGTCAGACCCCTTTGTGTCATATATTTTTTACCACAAGGGTTCGGATTTATAATCATCCTTACTGGCCTGCAGCAGTCGTGCCGACTCTGTCAGTTTGTACGCCTGCATCGCAGGCTTCTCGTACTTTCGTTTCGTTGTTTTTGTTGTCATATCTATGAGTTGATTAAATTCTGGCTGCAAAAATACAAAATTTTCCGCTCCTTTCATTCAGAAGCAGGACAAAATTATCGTTAAAGATTCTAAAGTTCAAATACAACCATTATTTATCTCCATGAAGGATAGATAATAATGACATGATGACAAATGACATCATGACATTAAGGTGTTTGAAACATGCGGAGGCATAAAGTAAAAGAATAAGAAGGGTTGTTAATATTAAATAATATAATATTATAATATTATATTATTCTTAAATGTACAGTGTGCGAGATTGAAAGTGCTTAATGTCATGTTGTCATGATGTCATTGTCATGTTCTCCTGCCCGCCAGCGACGAAACGTAATATCGAAGGGTACAAAATTACGGATTCGAGGGCTCGAAAATACTGCTCGTTATATTTCAGCGAATTCGTGCTGAAAATCGCCCCAAATCGAGGGGTAAAATTTGGAAACGCAGGAAAAATGTTGTAACTTTGCAGAGCATTAGGGAAATGCTCTGCGAGTGTGGGCTGCGGCTCGGAAAAGCAAACATGTTTGACTTTTCACTCGCCTTGCACCACCCTTGCAATGTCCGGACAAAGCGGGATTCGGCCACCCGATGTAGATGGTCGCAAGAGTCTAATACTATGAAAACACATTAAAAGATTATGGCAAAGATTTTGTATGAAGTGAAGCAGAACCAGAACTCGCACAGCACGGCCTACGCGAAGTGGTTCGCACAGGTGAAAAGCCTGGAAACCCTGAACACGCGCAAGATGGCGCAGCACATCTCCGAGCACGGTTCGATCTACACACCCGACGTCGTCTACGGTGTACTGGAGAAATTCCGCAGTTGTCTCATCGAGATGCTCCTCAACTCGAAGAAGGTGAAGATAGAGGGCCTCGGCACGTTCTACTGCACGCTGGAGAACAAGAAGCACGGCGCACCGAAGAAGGAGGACTACAACGTGCGTGAGCACATCAACGGCCTGCACATCCGATTCCTGCCCGAGCAGACCACCGAGGAGAACATCTCCAGCCGCGAGTTCCTCAAGAAGGCGGAATTTATCCTTGTTGACAATCTGCACAGCCTCACCCCCAACCCCTCTCCAACGGGCGAGGGGAGTGAAAACTCCGGAGGCGGCACTAATTCCGGCGGTTCAACCAACAACTCCGGAGGCAGCGGTTCCAACACCAACGATGACGATAACCCCGCAGATACCGGCGATTAATCAGAAAGGAGATTAGCGTATGAAGAAGCGATTGATTGAGGTTGCGGTGAAGGTAGTAGTAGCCGCGCTCACGGCCTTCCTGACGGCCATCACCACCACGAGTTGCATGGGGCACGGACCGTTTTGAAGATTTGGGCTGGCATCGGAGGATGTCGGCCCATTTTGCGTTATGTAGGACTGAAAAGTCATAAAAAAATTTGCATAATTCAATAATTATCTATAACTTTGTTGCGCAAATAAATCAATCATTTTAAAACTATAGCATTATGAAGAAAACAATTTTGACGCTTTTTGCAGCCGCAGTGGTGCTGTCGGGTTGCATGACGGGAATGGGAACATCTACGAACACCAGTTCTACCAACAATGTGCTGGGCAGCGTGCTCGGGGCGGTGTTGAGCAATGTGCTGTTCGGCGGACAGTCGGGCATCCTCGGCAGTTGGAACTACAATGCACCCAGTACGGCCTTTACCACCGAGAGGACGCTGACGAATGCCGGCGGTAATACGGCGGTCACGAACATGAACTCGTCGCTGGCAAGCAACTACAGCAACATCGGTATCAATCGCAGCAACACGTCGTTCTCGTTCCTGGCCGACAACAAGTTCTCGGCTAAGGTGAACGGCATCCCCTTCAGCGGAACCTACGTCTACAACCCTCAGAACGGCGACATCACCCTCAAGACGGCTACTGAGAGCATCAAGGGCAACGTGATCAAGACGCAGAAGGGCATGGGATTGATGTTCGACTCCACGCAGATGGTGAACCTGCTTCAGAAGGAGGGCAAGGTGAGCAATACGGCTGCCGTGCAGGCTGTGAGCAACCTCGCCAAGAGTGCCAACGGTGCCCGCGTGGGATTTGAACTGACGAAGTAAGAAGTTAAAGAAGTTATAGACATAAAAAAAAATCGCGCGATTCTCTCGAACAGTGCGATTTTCCTAAAACAATCTATTAACCTTTTGACGAGTGCAAAATTACACTTATTTTTCTTTTCCGCAAAGAGAAATAGCCGATAAAGGTTTTTTAGTAGACGAATTACACTTAATCGACGTCATTTCTGGAAAAGCCGCTGCTTGGAAAGTCTCAGCATGTCGCGGGCATAAGCGTTTTCAACACCCAGTTCAAAGTGCACTTTATCCAGCCGTCGGCCACAGATGTTGCGCTCTTCATCGTCCAGAGGTGCATTCTTGCAGAGGTCGAGGATGAGGCCTACAGCCACCAGCAACTCCTCCTTGCCCTTTGTGTCGGTGCGATGTGAGTAGCCGATTGCCTGCTCTGTCAGCAGTCCGAACAGACGGTGCCAATCGCTATTGCTCAGGCGACCGATGTTGCGCATGGCAATATTGGCCCAGGCATTCTTGTTCTGGGGATCGAAGGGGATGTTGACTACAGAGTCAGCCGCCAGTTTGTTGTAGGCATAGACGACATGGCCAAGCGTCTGATTATCCTGCGAGGGAATACGGGTGAAGTAACTGCTGAAAAGGCTGTCTACAGAAGGATGCACCTGTGACAGCACCCCATTCGTGTAGGAAAGGGTGGTTCGCATGGTTCTCTGAGGTTTCTCACCGAAGGAGCGAATGAGCCGAGCCTGCTTGATGTTCTTGTCGTCGGTGTCCCACCATTCGGCTGCGAAGACGATGCGGTTGTTGGAATAGGTGGTCTCGTTGAGTTTCTGAAAATAGACGGCTACGGCATAACTCGAGTTGGGGTGCTGACCCACGCGGATGTCGCTGCCCTGCTTGGTCTGGATAGACCACTGCTGGCGGGTGCTGCCCTCGAAGGGGTTGAAGCAGGTGTAGAGCGTAGCAGCCTCGGTTTCCTGCCGGAAGGCCTCCTGCAAATCATGGAGCAGGTTGAAGTTGGGGCGCCCGATGCGAACATCGTAGATGACAGTAGACTCTGCATTAACGTTGGGATTCTTCTCATCCTTCATGATGTTGTGGCTCGTTGAGAGTTCGATGCCCTTGGCGTTGGCAATCTTCTGGAACACGGCCTCAAGACGGCTCTGTGCCTGTGCGCCGAGTGGCAGAGCCAGCAGGGCGACGATGAATAGTTTTGTAGTTTTCATTGCGATATGTTTTTGAATGAATATTATCTGTTTGCTTAAATATCGATGATGTTTTCCTGATTGGCAGCCACGATGTGGTAGTCGCCGTATTCGTTGGCCACCAGTTCGATGAGGGGCTGCGCATCCGTTTCGTTAAACGGGCTCTTGGCAGAACGGTATTCGGCCTCTACCACCAGGTTGCGCGTGGCCTGTTCTCCCCTTTGGATGGCCTCGCCGCACTCGCTGAGCATCTGCAGGGCCAACATCACGTTGCGCTCGGATTCCCAGAGGTCGCTGCCGAGGGTGTCGGGGATGGTGCGCTGGGTCTTTGCCAGATAGTGCTTTGCCAACCGATGGCGCGAGGGCGAGGCGGGTATGGCCTTTGGCTCTGCTGGGGCGGCAGGTGCGGCTACGGTGTCTTTTCTGACTTCGGGCTTCACGATTTTTTCATTGTTGTTTTCCGTCTTGGCAATGGCGGCGGCAGGCTGCGCTGGCTGACGGTCGGGCCATGTGAGGCCCAATCCGAAGACGATCAACAGACAGGCGGCAGCGGCAGCCCAAGGCCACAGTCTGCGCATGCGGGCTTTCTTGGCGGGATCAGATTGGCGTTCGGCCATCAGGCGGTCGAAGGCGGCCTCGGCCTCGTTGAGTTCATCCTCCGTGGGCACCATCAGGCGTTCGGGATGCTGCGGGGCATCGCCAGCCAGGTAGCGGTCAAGCAGTTCTGATTGTTGCTTCTTCATAATAATCCTCCTCTTTTCAATGTTTCACAAATATGGCGACGGGCAGAACTGAGCATGGTGCTCACCGAGCGCACCTCGATGGCGGTGGCGGCAGCAATCTGCTGGCTGTTCATCCGCGCCTCGGCATGCATCATCCACAAACGGCGTTCGGCTGGCGGCAGGGCTTCCACAGCCCGGTCGATGGCCCGTTGCAGCGTGGCTTCATCGGTGGTGTCGGTCATGGCGGCGGCGCGGGTGGTTTCCACCACTTGCAGGGCTACCGTCTGGCGCTTCTGTCGGCGACGGAACTCATCGATACAGGCGTGTTTGGTGAGTCTGACAGCCAGTCGCTCGGCATCGGCAGGTGCAGGCAGTTGGTCCCATGTCGCCCAGAGCCTCATCAGCGCCTCCTGTACGGCATCCTCGGCACTGTCGGCATCAAACGATGTGGCGATGGACAGCATGCGGGGACGGAGCCGTGCGGCGACAGATGTGAACAGTTCTGCATTCATACATTCCTATAACGTATGAAACAGGGGATATCAAGTAATGCTTAACTTAATTTAACTTCCCAAGACAAAGCGCCTTGCTTTATTTGGGCATTTCGATGATGATTCGGCAACCGTCGTGGTAATCGGTATCGATGGTCATGCTGCCACCCAGCCCCATGGCATGACGTCGGGTCAAAGGCAGTCCGATACCCACACCTATCTGCAGGTTGTCGATCTCGCGGAACGGCGTGAACACGGGTTCGGGCATCACCGATGGTATGCCGGGGCCTGTATCCTGAATGGTGAATCTGACGGTGGTGTCGGTCTGGCTCACCCGCAGCGTGATATGCTCACCATCGGAGTAGGACACGGCATTATACAGCGGCTCGATCAGCACGCACAACAGGAAGATCCGGTTGGTCAGGATCTGCATGCTGTTGTCTACCTCGGTCTCAAAATGCACGGGCGAGTTGGGGAAGCGGTTGGCTACATGCTCAATCACCTCCTTCGCTATCTTGTTGCACGACACCTCTTCGTTTCTGCTACAGGTCAGCACGCCATTGGCATCGGTCTCTGAGGCATCGAGCAGCAGCATGGCCATACGGTTCATGTTGATGGCATTGCCCTTCATCATATAGCGGATGTTGACCAGATCGTCCTCGCTGACCATGCCCTCGTCACCGCTGCTGTTGCCAAGCACATCGGCAAAGCCCGTCAGCACGTTGAGCGGTATGCGCATCTGCTGGGTGACGTGCTTGATAAACTGGGCCTTCTGCCGCAGGGTGTCCTCGGCATGCTGTTTCTGCTGTTCGAGGGCCTCATTCTGCTGCCTGATCTCGTCGTTCTGCCGTTGCTGGCTGCCCAGGCACTCCTTCAGTGCCTGCTGCATCTTGGCAAAACTGTTCTGCAGGCTGCCTACCGCCCCACCCTCTTTGGTTTCAGGCAGCGCGCCGATAAACTGGCCGTCCTCCACCTGTCGCGTGGTGTCGATGAGTTGGTAGATCGGTCGGATGATGTGCTTCACGGCCTGATGGATGAGCAGCATGATGAGCAGCAGTCCAATCACGAGCAGCACGATGAGGAGATTGCACAGCCGGTAGAAACTCTTCATAGCCTCAGTGTCGGGACATACCAGCGCCAGACTCCATTCGGTGTCGGGCACGGGGGTGTAGGCCACATGATAGCGCTGTCCGTCCTTGAGCACGTGTACCGTTCCCTGCTTGCCCGCCGTCATCTCATGTCCCACGGTAATCACATCCATGTTCACGTTCGGATCGGTATCGGTGAAGATGTTCTTCCGGAACAGGCTGGCGGAGTCGGGGTGTATCATATACAGGCCATCACCGGCCAGCAGGGCGTAATAGGCACCTTTGCAGGGCGGCAGGGTCTCGTTGAGCATGTCGGCCATCCGGCTGAAGGAGAGGTCGGCTGTCAGCACACCCACGATATGGCCATTTCTGCGGATAGGTCGGCAATAGGTGGCCACAGCCTCATCGGGGCCCACCGTCACGGAGGCCTCCTCCGAGGGGTCTACCCAACAGGCATCGCCCGAGATGACGGGCTTGGTATAAATCACCTTTTCGAGGTAATCACAGGCCGACGGGTCGTATTCGCGCGACATATCGGGCACCACGAGCACGCTGCTGCTGACCACATTCCCGTTCAGTTGCACAACGCGCTTGGGTATCGATTCCACCGAGTCGGCGCAGAAGTTCTCTTCCAGCATCCAGGCATTCGAGTTGGCAGCCGTCTCGATGGTCTTCATATAGTAGCACAAGCGATTCAGCGAGGTGATGAGCGTGCTGTTGGTGGCATCGGTCACCTCCTCATGGATGATACTGCGCGACTGCACGAAGAGCACACCCAGCGACAGGATGAAGATGGGGGCAGCCAGGAGCATGATGCCCAAGCCGAGTTGGCGCGAGAGTTTGTAACACCTCTTATTCATGGCCGTTCTCCTCCTTTCTTGGTTCCGTTTCTGCGAAATGCCCTATGAATTCCGTTATGCCCACAACGGCCTGACTCTTCCGCTGAATGGTGTCCACCTGCTGAGCAACCTCTTGCGGATCAAGTTCCTGATAGTCGTTGTAGAGTTTGCCCGCACTCTTATCGATGGCTTCGGTATGCACAATCATCTGGTCGACAATGTAGTGCAGGAAGGCGGTCTTCGTACGGTGGGTCTCAATCATCTTGTCGTAGGCTAAGCGTAGCATGTCGCCATACCGGGTCAGCCGTTGGGTCTCTTCCTTCAGGTCGTCCACCTGTTTCTGCAGCGAACGTTGCATAATCTTGAAGCGATCCTGCAACAGGCCTATCTCGTCGCGGCGGCGGGTAAAGGGCAGCATCTCGTTGTAGTTGCCCTCGGCAATATGCTGTGCTGAATCAGCCAGTTGACGCATGGGATTGAGTTGTCGGCGGATAATCCAACTGCAAAGCACGAAGAACAGCAACAGTCCCAGGATGGCAATGACCAGCACCTGGCACAGCAGCGCATTGTGTCGGCCAAAGACATCCTTCCCGGGGAACACCACACCTACGCTCCATCTTATGCTGACATTGGCTCTTCCCTCCCAGTCGACACGCTTGAAGGGCTTGAAGAACACATACCAGTCGCCATCTTTCCGCTTGAATTCACGCATGCCGCTCTGCCCGGACAACATGACCTCGGCAGCCTCGTTCTCCGAGATGTCTACATCCCATTCCTTCTGGCTGATGAGATTCGGATGCATGAGTTTCTGCTCGTCGGGATGCACGATATAGGAACCGTTGTGGGCCAGCATCACGGCATAGCCGTTTTCCGACGGTCGGGTCTCAAGGATGATCTGCGACAACTGACGAACCGCCACATCCACGGCTATCACACCCACACGCTCACCGCTCTTGTCGCTGAACGGCAGGCAGAAGGTGACCAACGGCTCGTTCTCCGTATCCTTGTCTTTCAGAGGGTCTTTCCAGCCTATCTGACCGGTCTTCATCGGCTCTGCATACCACACCTGCTCGGTGTAGGGCTTGTCGGTAAAGGTGGCGGAGGTTACCAAATTGGATTGGTCTTCGGGGGCAGCAGACTTGCGGTGAACATAGGCCATAAACAAATCCTTGCCCGGATAGTAGTCAGGCTTGAAACAAATGGCACAACCATCGATGTGGGGATTGCTTTCCACCAGACGACGGCTGTAGGTGTACATGCGGGCTGAATCATCCAGATGTTCCAACAGGTCATAATAGATGTTGCCCGTTGCCTGTTCCACACCCAGCAGGAGATTGTCAATGTTCTGCATCGTGCCCTCCAGCGTCTGCTCTGCATCGCGCACAGCCTCCTTCCGCAATACCTGATGCGAGAAATAGGCCAGGGTGCCCAGCATGACTGCTAACAATAGCAGCACCTCGACCACAATTTTTACGGTTAGTTTGAATCTCCTCTGCATATCAATCCATCGTCGAAAAGATAAGATTTATATGCAAAGATACGAATTTTATGCGCTCGTTGTCATTTTGAGCACCATTATTTAACATAGATTAACAACAATCCCCCCGCAGGTTTGCGAGGGGATTGTGAGGTTTAGTCCTGAAGGGGCGCCGCCTTGAGTTTCTCGAGGGCCCGACAGAGTTGGTCAGGACAGGAGGTATTCTTGGTGCCACAGCGGATGCCATCGAGTTTCTTAATCACCGCATCGATGGGCTGACCCGTCACCAACTGACTGACACCCTGCAGGTTGCCATGACAGCCTCCTAAGAAGAACACCTGCTGGATGATATCGTTCTCATCGGCAGTCACATCGATGAGTTTCGAGCAGGTGCCCTGCGTTTCGTACTGAATATGTTTTGTCTTCATAACTTCTTATTATTTTAAAATAGGTGCAATCATTGAACAGACGGCCTCAAGGTACTGGCGGTCCACCTCATCGAAGGTGGCCAGTTCCTTGCTATCGATGTCGAGCACAGCCACCACTTCACCAGCCTCTGATATCACGGGCACGACAATCTCCGAGCGCGAGAGGCTGCTGCAGGCGATATGACCCGGAAACTGCTCCACGTCGGGCACGACAATGGTCTCGCGGCGCTGCCAGGCGGTGCCACACACGCCACGCCCGAAGGCGATGTGCATGCAGGCCACAGGTCCCTGGAAGGGGCCCAGCACCAGTTCGTTGGCATCGGCGCCTGCCTTGGGCACAACGCGGTAGAAGCCTGTCCACCAGAAGCCCATGGCCTCGTGGATGGCAGCGGCCACATTGGCCATCACCGCCACCGCATCGCGTTCGCCCTCAATCAGGGCCTTTATCTGCTCAACGAGCAATTGATATTTCTCACTCTTCATTTTTCAATCTTCAATAATCAAAGACCCCGTGCTTTAAGCAGGCTGGAGGCATCAGGCTGCGCCATGCCGGTAAAGTCGGTGAACATCTGCATGAGGTCGCCCGTATTACCGCGGCTCAGCACCTTGTCACGGAAGTCCTGACCCGTAGCAGGATCCAAGGCACCGCGCTTAGCGAAGACATCGGCAATGTTGACGGCCAGCACCTCGGTCCACAGATAACTGTAGTAACCGGCAGCATAGCCCCCACCCCACACGTGATTGAAGTAACTGGTGTAATAACGGGGCACAATCGGAATAAAGGGATTCAGCAGTCCCACCTTACGCAATGCCTCTGTCTCGAAGGCCATCGCCTTGTCGGCTGTGGGAATATCCTTCGAAGCCAGCATGTGCCAAGCCAGATCGATACAGGTGGCAGCGAGGTTCTCACCCAGGGCATAGCACGGCTGGAAGTTGATGCTCTTGAGCATGCGCTCCTTCAGGTCGCCAGGCATGGGCTCACCGGTATCATAATGACGGGCATAATGGTCGAACACCTCGGGGATGGCTGCAAACGACTCATTGAACTGCGAGGGCATCTCCACGAAGTCGCGGGCCACACTGGTACCGCTCAGACGGTTGTACTGACAGTTGGAAAGGATGCCATGCAGGGCGTGACCAAATTCATGGAACATGGTGGTCACCTCGTCCCACGTGATCAGCGAGGGCTTACCCTCGGGGGCCTTGGCATTGTTGCAGACATTGAAGATGATGGGCAACTCGTTGCGCTGACGACTCTGTTTCTGGAAACCATCCATCCATGCACCACCGCGCTTGGAGGGGCGACGGTAGTAGTCGCAGCAGAAGAGAGCCAGGGGCTTGCCATCCTTATCGTCGACCTCGAAGGCCTTCATCTCGGGATGGTAGAGGGGGATGTCATCACGCTGCTTGAAGGTCAGACCGTAGGCACGGTTGGCCGCATAGAACACACCATTGATCAGCACGCTATCCACATTGAAGTAAGGCTTCACCTCGTCGTCGCTCACATTGAGCAGTTCCTTCTTCATCTTGGCGGAATAGTAGAAATAGTCGTAGGGCTCCAAACGGAACTCGGCACCCTCGGTCTTGCGAGCATAGTCCTCGATGGCCTTGGTCTCGGCATCAGCCTTGGGCACATAGGCCTTAATCAGGTTCATCAGGAAATCATAGACATTCACAGGGGTCTTGGCCATCGTATTCTCCAAAGAATAGGAGGCATAGTTGGAATAACCCATGATCTCGGCCTTCTCAGCACGCAGTTTGGCAATCTCGCAGACAATATCTAAGGTGTTGTATTTGCCAGTGCCGTCAGCACGATGCACGGAGGCCTCAAACACCTTCTTGCGCAGGTCGCGGTTGTCGAGGCTGGCAAGGATGGCCTGCTGGGTGGTGTTCACAATGACAATGGCATAGGGAGCCTTGCCACCACGACTCTCAGCATCCTTCTGACACTGGGCGAGATCGGCCTCGCTGAGTCCGGCAAGGTCCTCCTTCTTATCCACCCACACCACGGCATCGTTGGTGGCATCAGGCAACACCTCACCCCACTTGGTCTGAAGTTCAGCAATGCGCAGGTTGATCTCCTTCATGCGTGCCATCTTGTCGTCGGGCAACAAGGCACCGTTGCGCACAAACTCCTTGTAGGTCTCTTCGGTGAGTTTCTTATCCTCACCCTGGAGTGTCTGGTATTCATTGTCATACACCTTCTTGACACGCTCGAAGAGGGGCTTATTGAAGGATATCTCGTTGGAGAGGTCGGTGAGCATGGGCTGCACCTTCTTCTCGATTTCTGCGAGTGCAGGGGTCTTGTCTGCCTCAACGAGGGCAAAGAACACACGACTCACACGGTCGAGCAACTTACCACTCTCCTCCAAAGCGAGGATGGTGTTCTCGAAGGTGGCGGAATCGGGATTGTTGACAATGGCGGCAATCTCGTCGCGGTTCTGCTGGATGGCCACCTCGAAGGCGGGCATGTAGTGGGTGGAGTCGATCTTGCTGAAATCGGGGGCTCCGAAGGGTAAGGTACTCTCCTGCAACAGGGGGTTCTCTTTCTGTGCCTGCTGACAAGCACTGAACGACATCGTTGCTGCTGCTACGATCGCTAAACTCATAATGGTCTTTAATGATTTCATAACTTCAATTCTATTTTTCCATTTTTCAATTCTTTACTCATCAGGCAGGAACAGAGGATCCTCAGGCATCACCATGATCGGTTTGGTATCGAAGGCCTTGAGGAGGTTCTCGGGCACGTATTTCTTGTTCACCACCAGCCGGAACATATACTCACGGAACCACTCGTCGGTCATGATCAGATAACCCTGCTGACCGCTATCCGTACCCCATGAGTTCTCAACCTTCCACTTGATGGGCTTGCCCTGGGCATCGAGATCCACAGCCGTAAGCGTCATGGCGTGGGTGGAACCGCTATCGAAGGTAGAGATGCGCTGCGCCTTGTCCATGCCAAAGGTGGTGCCGAAAAGGGAACCATAGTCAAAGTTGTCGAGCGAAGCATAGCCACGGGGACGATCCAGCAGTTTACCCACATCGTAGGAACTATATAACTTGCGGCCATCCTTGAGCGAGGCGATGGCAAGTTGCTCAATCTCCTCCATCGGCAGGTTGAGGTATTTCCAGTTGGTGCCATCATAGACATGACGGTCATATTCGACCTCGTAGGTCTTGAAGTATTCACGGCGCGGATCGTTCATCACCATGATGAAGGTGCCGTTGATGGGACCGCCCACCACCTCCTGATAGAACGACAGCGGGGTGTATTCCTTGGGTTGACCGAGAGGCTTGCCGTTCTTGTCCTTGAAGGCATAGGTGAATGTCTGGGTGGGTGCGCCAAGCGTCAGTTCCAGCATGTGATAGATCTGTGAGAGCATCGTGGCCTTGGCCTTGCTGATGTCGGCAGGCTTCTGCTTCTTGGCCACCATATCACGCAACTGCAGACCGTACTCACGCAGTTTCGAGGCAATCAGGCTGCGGGCCTTCGAGGTGTTCTCGCTGGTGTAGGTCTCTGGCTGCACATCGGCAGGCACAAGACCATACTTCGGAGCCAGGTCGGCAATGCCACAGAAGGTGCCGCCATCGCTGATGGGAGAATGGAAGAAGAACTGCACGCGCTGGTTGTCGATGGGGTCCTTGGCCGTATCGATGATGCCCTGCAGCATCAGGTTGGCTTTCTCCAACTGATCCCAGAAGAAGAGATAGGCCTGCGAGAACTCAACGCTCACGGAATCGTGCTGCATCATATAGTTGGAGCGCAGTACATTCAGTCCGCTGAACATCCAGCAACGGCCTGACGACTTCTGATTGGTGATCGACTGCTTGCGGGTTTCAATACTGAAGTTCTTGTCGATGGGGGTGGCTGCATTACGATAGTTCTTAGCCAGCACATCGATACTCACACCAGAAAGGGCATTCGAAAGCGCCTTTCCGGCTGCACAGTGTTTCTGCTCTTTCTGGAAGTCCTGGAGCATCTCCTTCGAGATACCCCCACCCTTGGTCTGCGCAGAAGCCACCGAGAGACTGCAACCCAGACAAAGGACTAACACAAAATTCTTTCTCATAAATAATATATTAATAAAGTTTGGCGCAAAATTACAAAATATTATTCAATTTTCATGCATAAAACCTTGTTTTATAATTTATTTTATGTAATTTTGCAATCATTATGGCAAAAGAACAGTCAAGCGTCAGAGAGAGGCAGCGCGTGGATCTCGACGAGCCGCGTCGCTACAAGGTGACCATCTACAACGACGACTTCACCACGATGGAGTTTGTGGTGAAGGTGCTCAGGGTGGTGTTTTTCAAGAGCCAGGCCGATGCCGAGGCCCTCATGCTGATGGTGCATCATAGCGACAAGGCCGTGGTGGGCATCTACTCCTATGACATCGCCGTTTCGAAGGTGAACAAAGCCACGCAGATGGCCCGCGAAGAAGGCTTCCCCTTGAGACTTACGTACGAACCCGAAGAATAACGAGAAGAAAGCAATATGGATATCTACTATACTCAAAAGGTGAACCAGGCCTTTCACGACATGCACAAGACGGCAGAGCAATACCGGCATGAGTTCACCACGCCCGAGCACTTCATCTTTGCCCTGCTACAGCAGTATGAGTTCAATAAGTCGCTCATCGACTGTGATGTCGATCTGAACATCGTGAACCAGAGTCTGCGGGACTATTTCGAGAAGATGGAGCGTGTGCCCGAAGACGTAGGCGAATACATCATTGGCACCAGCGAACAGTTGCGGACTGCCCTGCTGTCGGCTTTCCAGACCGTACAGAACTCCAGCGCGCAGTATATCTACGTGCCCCATATTGTGAGGGGCATCCTCAACCTCAAGGAGTCGTATGCCGCCTATCTGCTGAGGAATCTGCTGGGCGACTGGCAGAGCGAGTTTATGAGCATGCTGGTGGGGCGCTATGAGGAAGACCACGATCAGGTAAGCCTGGACGATGACTCGGATGAGGAACAGGACAAGGAGCCTTGGCGCAAACTGGTGACCTGTCTGAACGACACCTATCTGCAGCACAATCCCCTGATTGGCAGGAAGGAAGAACTGTTGCGTACCATCCAGGTACTCTGCCGTAAGGAGAAGAACAATCCCCTCCATATCGGTGAACCAGGCGTGGGAAAGACAGCCATCGTGTATGGCCTCGCTGCCTGGATTGATACTAACAACTATCAGGTGCCCAAGCGTCTGAAAGGCAGTAAGATCTACCAACTGGACTTAGGCACGCTGCTTGCCGGCACGCAGTTCCGCGGTGATTTTGAGAAGCGCATCAAGGAGGTGATGGACGGCATCATCGCAGAATCCGACAACAACATCGTCTACATCGACGAGATCCACAACCTCGTAGGCGCAGGCGGCAACAGCGAGGGCACGATGGATGCCTCGAACATGCTCAAGCCCTACCTCGAATCAGGCAATATCCGCTTTATCGGCTCAACGACCTACGAGGAATACAACCGTCATTTCTCGAAATCGAAAGGCTTGGTGCGACGCTTCCAGCAGATTGACATCGCAGAGCCGTCAACAGACGAGACGCTGGAGATCCTGAAACAACTGAAGAAGGGTTATGAGCAGTTCCATGGGGTCTATTATGCCGACAAGGCTCTGGAGTTTGCGGTGAGTGCCAGTGCCAAGTATATCAACGAGCGTTTTCTGCCCGACAAGGCTATCGACCTGATTGATGAAGCAGGTGCCTATCGCGAGATGAACCACCTCTATGGTCAGAAGCGGCAAACGGTGGATAAAGCCCTCGTGGCCGATATCCTCGCCAAGACCTGCAAGGTGGATGCTATGGCGATGAAAGAAGATGACAATGCTTCCCTCGAAACCCTCTACGAGCGCATCAGCAGTAAGATCTATGGGCAAGATCAGGCTGTACGTCAGGTGGTAGAGGCCGTGCAGATGTCGAAGGCTGGTCTGCTCGATGATGACAAGCCCCTCGCCTCGCTATTGTTCGTTGGCCCTACGGGTGTCGGCAAAACGGAGGTGGCTCGCGTATTAGCCAATGAATTAGGCATTTCGCTGGTGCGTTTCGATATGAGTGAATATACGGAGAAGCACACGGTGGCAAAACTCATCGGTTCACCCGCAGGCTATGTAGGCTATGAAGACGGCGGACTGCTGACAGATGCCATCCGCAAGACGCCCAACTGCGTATTGCTGCTCGACGAGATTGAGAAAGCCCATCAGGACATCTATAATATTCTTTTACAGGTAATGGACTATGCCCGTCTGACGGACAACAAGGGACGCAAGGCCGATTTCCGCAATGTGATTGTGATCATGACCTCGAATGCGGGTGCCCAGTATGCCGGTCAGGCCAATATCGGATTCGCAGGTAACGTGAGTCGCGGAGAGGCCATGCTGAAACAGGTGAAGAAGACCTTCAAACCAGAGTTTATCAACCGTCTTTCAGGCACCGTCGTGTTCAACGATATGGACCGTACGATGGCCACGCTCATCCTGCGCAAGAAACTGGGTGAGTTGCAGGAGAAGTTGACGGCCAAGAAGGTGGAGATGACCCTTGCCGACGATGCTTTCGAATATCTTCTGAAAGAAGGCTTCACACAGGAATATGGTGCCCGCGAGATGGATCGCGTGATCACGGGCAGACTGAAACCGTTGCTAATGCGGGAGATTCTCTTCGGAAGCCTGAAGAAAGGCGGAAAGATTAAGATTACAAGAAAGGAGTTAGGCGAGGCCTAACTCCTTTCTTCTTACTTCTTCTTGGTGGTAGTTGTTTTCTTAGCGGTAGAGGTCGTCTTCTTCGTAGTGGTCGTGGTGGCCTTCTTAGCCGTTGTTGTCGTCGTGGTCTTCGGCTTGTAATACTTCAAGGCCTCAGGCATCCAACCCTGAATATTCTTGATACGGGTGGCATCAGAGGGGTGGTCACTCAAGAACTCAGCCGTCTGATTCGTCGACTGTGCCGCCATGCGCTGCCAGAAGGTTGTGGCCACCTGCGGATCATAACCCGCCATTGCTGCGAAGATCAATCCCATGTGGTCGGCTTCGTTCTCGTGATTACGCGAATATTTCAGGTTCTTGAAGTTGAAGCCCTGCGCCACAATTGCCTGCACAATCGACTGGGTGTTGGCACCCATACCCAAGGCACCTGCCACCATCGTACCGATCTGAAGACCATACTGCTGCTTCATCTGCGTACTCATCTGCTCAGCAGAGTGACGGGCTACGGCATGGGCAATCTCATGGCCCAACACGATGGCCAGCGAGGCTTCGTCCTGCGTAATGGGCAACAAACCCTCGTATACGCAGATCAGTCCACCAGGCATACACCAGGCATTGGCCTGCTTGTCCTGCACCAGATTGAAGGTCCATTTATAGTTCTGCACATCATTCGACAAACCATTGCTGTTCAGATAGTTCACCACAGCATTAGCCAGGTTCTGCCCTACCCGCTTCACCATCGCCGTATTGGTCTGGTTGGTGGAGAGTTTGGCGGTCTTCATAAACTCCTGATACTGTTGGGTGGAGAGACTCAGCACCTCACCATCGCTCACCATCAGTGTCTGCTGGCGCCCAGTGATAGGTACCGTGTTGGTAGTGCCGCAACTCACAAAGACTGCTGCCACTACGGAAATCAAAAATACTTTCAGATTTTTCATGTTGCTTATTGTTTAGTAATAACGTTTCTGCCTGCAAAATAAGCAAAAAAATCTGGAATATGCAAGTTTTTGACACAAAAATAGAGGCATCCCCTTCGGAATGCCTCTGCTTGATTGATTAATCTGATTTTCTTACTTGTTCAATCCACGGTTATTGATGGTGGTATTCAGCAACATCAGATAAGTACGACGCTGTTTGTCATTGAGCACATAGTTCATCCAAGCAACGTTCTTGTTGATGGCCTTCTTCACCATGTCCTTGCGCTGATCGTTGCTGTAGTTCTGTGCAGCATACATCATCTCAGCGGCGAAGGTCTCGTAGATGTTGTCTACAGCCTCTCTCTGATCACCGGTCAGGGACAGAGCATCAGCCAGTTTGTTCATATTGACGCTCATGTCGTAAGCGGCTACGTTGTCTACGCTGTTTACGTTCTCACCTTCTGCAAATGCCATTGTCATACTCAGCATTGCTACCATTGTCAAAATCATCTTTTTCATTTTTCTTTTCCTTTCTTTTCTTTACTCGGGGCGTGTGTTATGTTATCCTGATGCCCCTACTTTAAACTTTACTTTTTGTTTTCTTTAATGTCTTTTGACGGTGCAAAGGTACGGCAATTTTCGAACACTCACAAGTAATTTTACGGAATTGTGTGCGCAAACAGCCCTTTTGTTGACCCATGTCAAAGAATAGCGCGAATATGGATTATTTTATATTTTCAGCCAAAAAAGACACGTATATGGATTAAAATGATTACCTTTGCAACCTGAAACAAATATATATAATAAGGTATGGATAAGACACCCAATAAATTCATGTCGGTCGTATATCAGTTGTATACGGTCGTCGACGGCGAGAAAAACCTCGAGGAGCAGACCAGCACAGAGCGTCCCTTCGAGTTTATCACTGGTTTTGGCGTTGCCCTCGACGCCTTCGAGCAGGAGTTGATCAAGCATGCGAAGGGCGACACCTTCGATTTCATCCTCGAGCCCGCCCAGGCATTTGGCAACTACGAGCCTCAGGGCGTTCATAAGTTAGAGCGCGAGGTATTCTCAATCAATGGTCATTTTGACCACGAGAACATCTATCCCGATGCTGTCATCACCCTGACCGACGGCGAGGATCATCAGTTCATGGCCAGAGTCATAAAGGTTGAGGAAGATGGTGTCACCGTCGACACCAACCACCCCTTGGCTGGCAAAACCCTTAACTTCACCGGTACTGTCTGCGAGAATCGCGATGCCACGGAGGAAGAGATCAACAAGACCATCAAGATGCTGACAGGCGGTTGTCACGGTTGTGCGCATCATCATGGTGATGGCGAAGGCTGCGACGGCTGTGGCGACGGTTGTGGACACGACCACGAGCATGGCGACGGCTGCGGTTGCGGACACTGTCATTAATTGATAATTGATAATTATGAATAGTTTTGGCCATATTTTCAGGCTGACGACCTTTGGTGAGAGTCATGGTGAGGCCATTGGCGGTGTTGTTGACGGTATGCCTGCAGGTGTCGACATCGATATGGATTTTATCCAGGCAGAATTGAATCGTCGACGCCCAGGACAGAGTAAGATTACAACCTCGCGTCAGGAACCCGATCAGGTAGAACTGCTCAGTGGTGTCTTCGAGGGCAAGTCAACGGGCTGTCCTATCGGCTTTATCGTGCGTAACACCAACCAGCACTCGCAAGACTATGAGAATATGCGCTGCCTATTCCGTCCCTCACATGCCGACTACACCTATTTCCAGAAATACGGCATCCGTGACCATCGTGGCGGAGGCCGCTCCTCGGCCCGCATCACCATCAGCCGTTGTGTGGGCGGTGCCCTTGCCAAGTTAGTGCTTAAACAACTCGGCATCAGCGTTCAGGCCTATACCTCGCAAGTGGGCGACATCGCCCTCAATCGCGACTACCGCCTCTACGACCTCTCACAGACAGAAACCAATGCCGTACGCTGTCCGGATGCGGAGAAAGCCGCAGAGATGGAAGCGCTCATCACCCAGGTGAAGGGCGAGGGCGACACCATCGGAGGCATCATCACCTGTGTCATCAAGGGTTGTCCTGCTGGCTTGGGAGAGCCGGAATTCGGCAAGTTGCACGCAGATCTGGGCGCATCCATGCTCAGCATCAACGCTGTCAAAGGCTTCGAATATGGCGAGGGCTTCAGCGGTGTTACGGCACGCGGTTCCGAGCAAAACGATTGCTTCATCTCCCAAGGTTCGGAGGGTATCACCACTGCCACCAACCACAGCGGTGGCATCCAAGGCGGCATCAGCAATGGTCAGGACATCTATTTCCGCGTGGCCTTTAAGCCCGTAGCCACTCTGTTGAAGGAACAGAACACCGTCGACATCGAGGGCAATCCTACAACCCTCACTGCCAAAGGGCGTCATGACCCTTGTGTCCTGCCCAGAGCGGTACCTGTGGTGGAAGCAATGGCTGCTATGACCATTTTAGACCACTTTATGCTACATAATGCAATAAAAATATAATTTCAAATGGATTTCTCACAAATTTTCGTTAAAATGCTTGCAACATTCAAATATAAAACGTATATTTGCACAGCATTCGAGGGTTTGTGAAAATCCCGAAATGTTTAGTTAAGTCTAGTTTAGTTTTTGTGTTGGTTGAGGGCTGCCAATTGGCAGCCCTCAGTTTTTTTCCCTCAAAAAAAGCGGATTATCAGTCACGCGCAATCCTGCGTTTAATCTTCTCAATACCTTTCAACAGATCCTCCGTAGGTTCGATGATATTGTCATTACCCCAGAAGCCCGGGTCATTGAAGTAGACGACCTTATCATAGAAATTGTCCTTACGGTTGAAGGTGTCGCGGTTTTTGATGGGTTTGAGATCCTTATCCTCCTGACGATCCGTCACCACCATCTCCGATGTCACCGTAAAGTTCGACTTGAAGAGTTTCCGTTTCCAGTCACAACGGAAACGAATCACATTACGGATATAGTTGATGCGCGTGATGCCGTTATCCGTCTTGTAGTCGATATAGATTGACAACTCCCTTGGGGTGAAGCGCAGACCTGCGGGCTTCTTCTTCAGGATCATCTGCGTCACCTTGTCCGTATCGTTCATGTCCAGACTCAGATCGATGCGGGTAAAGGCCAGCGTCTCCTGATCGATATAAAGCCGTCCGTGATACAGCGCGTAGGGCATCACGACAAGGGGGGCAATCTCTACCACATATTGGTTGCGGTCATCGGCCTTGCTCATTGTCACATAGCGGAAGGTATAGTTGTCGAGTTCCTCAGGATTCAACAAGATACTCTTCTCCTTCACCACATCGAGCATGATGGGTAACACAGGACCACCCTGCAACTTAACAGCCAACGTGTCGCCAGGTCGCATACTCAGCAGACGGCGCCCTTTCTGAATGGCCACCCCATCGTGCCAGTCGCTCTTGTTGTAGGCCGACTTATACACATCCACCACACCTTCGGAGATACTGGTAAAGTGGCTGCGTTTCTCCACCGTCTCGCGATAGAAGCCATGCAACAGGTTGGGAACAGAGGGGTAGTTGCTACCAATCTTCGCTATCGCCTTCAACACCAGTTCCTTGGCATCGGCACCCTGCACCACGATCTCATCAAGCATCACCGAAATGGGCTCCATCCGCACCTCTACCCTGACACCGTTCATATCGGCAGCAGAGAGTTGTTGCGTCTTGTAGCCCAGACATGAGAAGGTCACGGTCTGTGGAGCCTGAGAGAGTTTAAGGATAAACTCGCCCGTTTCATTGGTCACCGTACCCACGTTACGATCCGTCACACTGACATGCGCCATCGGCTTGTGCGTCTTGGCATCCGTTACTTTACCACTAAGGGTCCATACGGCATCTTCCTGCGCCATGGCACACAGGCTGCACAGCCACATTACTAGCAGTAATTGGTAAAACTTCTTCATTTCCATTTCCTTTCCTATTTTTAGTCTATCACGCCTATGATCTCTTGTACCGACTGGCAACCATGTCGGTCGAGCCAGTCGTTGATACCGTCGCGCACCTTGATGCTCACGGTAGGATCGAGGAAGTTGGCCGTGCCGATCTCAATAGCAGTGGCACCGGCCATCAGGAACTCAATGGCATCCTTCGCACAGCAGATGCCACCCAAACCCACAACGGGTATCTTCACCGCCTTGGCCACCTGCCACACCATGCGCAGGGCCACAGGCTTCACGGCAGGACCGCTGAGTCCACCTGTATTAATGCTCAACAGGGTCTTACGTTTCTCAATGTCGATAGCCATACCCATCAACGTATTGATAAGCGAGACACTGTCGGCACCCTCGGCCTCAACGGCACGCGCTATCTCTGCGATATTGGTCACATTGGGTGAGAGTTTCACAATGAGTGTCTTATGATAGCGCTCGCGCACAGCCTTCACCACACTCGAGGCACCCGCACAGGTCACGCCAAATGCCATACCGCCGTCCTTCACGTTCGGACATGAGATATTCAACTCGATGGCAGGAATCTTCTCAAGCGCATCGATACGGGCTGCGCACTCGGCATAGTCATCTGGCGACGACCCGCTCACATTCACGATCATGTTCGTGTCGATGTCCTTGATCTGCGGATAGATATGCTCACAGAAATAGTCCACGCCCTTGTTCTGCAGACCCACGCAATTGAGCATGCCGCTGGCTGTCTCTGCCATTCTCGGATAGTCATTGCCCTCGCGAGGGTTCAGCGTAGTACCCTTCACGATTATGCCGCCAATACCGTCCAACGGCATCAGGTCAGCAAATTCCAGACCATAGCCAAAGGTGCCCGAGGCTGTCATCACGGGATTCTTCAACGAGAGATTCCCTATCTTTACATCTAATCTTGCCATAACAACTTCCGAATATTAAACACTGGTCCGTCCTTACAAACACAAAGATTGCCCTCCGTGGTTTTCTCCACACAACAGAGACAGGCGCCCAATCCGCACGCCATCAGGTTCTCCAGCGAGACCTCACACTCGGTATTCGCCTGTCGCGCATATCGGGCCACCGCCTTCATCATCGGCGTGGGACCACAAGTGGCAATACGGTCAAACTGCTCCTCCTGCAACAGCGAGTGATTGGTCACAAAACCCTTCTCACCCTCAGAGCCGTCTTCTGTTGTCACACACACACGTCCGTATTTCCGGAATGTATCCAACATCAACAAATCCTTGGCCGTACGGGCACCCAACAGGAACGTAGGCTCACAGCCCATCTGCGACATCTGTGCTCCCATATAGAGCAATGGCGCCACGCCGACACCTCCGCCAACGAGCAGAATCCGCTCTTCTTTCTTCTGAGGCATCGTAAAGCCATTGCCCAAAGGCAACAGGCAATTCAGTTTCTCACCGGCCTGCATCTGTGCCAACTTACGGGTGCCGTCACCCACCGCTGCTACCAACAGCCAGAGTTCATTGGCTTTGGTATCCACGAAATTGATGGAGATTGGTCGACGCAGGAAGGTAGCAGGCGATCCGTCCACTCGGATTTCCACAAACTGTCCGGGCAACATCTCTGGGAGGGGCTTATTGTCTGTCAGTTTGATGAGGACATACCGCTCATGAATCCTTTCCACCCTCTGAACCGTGAGATCCAATAAATACTTCTTCATATCATCTCTTAATTACGCTGCAAAGATACTAAATAACACCCAAAAATCCAAATATTTAATGTTATTTCACTTGGCTGGTTTTGTGACGCGGATGAAGTAGACAATCAACAGGATATACGCCACGAGCGACAGCACCTCAGAGAGCGGATTGGCCAACCACGACTCACTCACGGGGTTGAAACCGCCGAAGCGCAGCAAGGCACTCACCACACCCATCAGCGCACCACCGGCGATAAAGCCTGAAGCAATCAGCGTGCCCTTCTCGCCACGGGCCTCGTTCTGGACCTTATCCTTTGAGCGGGTGGTAACAAACCAGTTCACAGCGCCACCCACCAACAGCGGCACGTTCAGTTCCATGGGGATGAACATACCCAATGCGAAAGCCAGAGCAGGCACCTTGCAAAGCGTCAGGATGATGGCAATCGCCGCACCGATGGCATAGAGCACCCAGGGTGCCCCTACCCCGTTCATCAGCGGATCAATCACGGCAGCCATCGCATTGGCCTGAGGGGCAGCCAACTGTCCGCTGGCAAAGCCGTAGGTCTCGTTGAGCAACATCATCACGCCACCCACTGTTGCTGCTGATATCAGCGTACCAAGGAATTTCCACGATTCCTGCTTTCTGGGGGTCGTTCCCAGCCAATAACCAATCTTCAAATCGGTGATGAAAGCGCCAGCCATCGAGAGGGCCGTACACACCACGCCACCCATGATCAAGGCTGCCACCATACCACTCGTGCCCTGCAGGCCAACACCCACCATCACAACCGAAGCCAGAATCAGGGTCATCAGCGTCATACCACTCACAGGGTTAGAGCCCACAATGGCAATGGCATTCGCCGCTACCGTGGTAAAGAGAAAGGCAATCACCGCCACCAGTACGATAGCCACCAGTGCCTGCAGCATATTACCATCCATCACACCGAACCAGAAAAAGAGGAACGTCAGTACAATCGTCACAATCGAGGCGATGGCAATAAAGCGGAAGGGCAAATCCCGTTGAGTCCGCTGCTGTGCCACAGCAGCCTCCCCACTACCCTTCATCTCCTTCGCAGCCAACGACACGGCCCCCTTGATGATGCCCCACGACTTGATGATACCGATGATACCGGCCATCGCGATGCCGCCGATACCGATTGACTTACCATAAGCCTTAAAGATCTGCTCTGGCGACATATCGCCTACAGCCGTGGTAATCGAGGGATCCCACTGGTTCAGCACCTCAGGGCCGAACAACAGCGACATGCCTGGCACAATCAACCACCATACCGACAGCGAGCCCAACGTGATAATCAGCGCATATTTGAAGCCGATAATATAACCGAGACCCAAAACAGCCGCACCGGTATTGATCTTGAACACCAGTTTGGCCTGCTCTGCCAACGACTGGCCCCACTCCACCACACGCGAGGTGAAGTTCTCATTCCACCAGCCAAACGTCGCCACGATGAAATCATAGAGTCCGCCTACGATACCTGCCAACAACAAGGGCTTCGCCTGATTGCCGCCCTTGGCACCACTCACCAGCACCTGGGTCGTTGCCGTGGCCTCCGGGAACGGGTATTTTCCATGCATATCACTGACGAAATATTTCCTGAAGGGAATCAGGAACAGGATACCGATAATACCACCCAACAACGAAGCGATGAAAATCTTCAGGAACGAGGCCGACATCTCCGGATACTTCGCCTGAAGAATATAGATGGCAGGCAAGGTGAAGATGGCACCAGCCACCACAGCACCCGAACAGGCACCTATCGACTGGATAATCACATTCTCGCCCAAGGCCTTGCTCCGTCGGGCTGCGGTCGAAACACCCACGGCAATAATGGCAATAGGGATGGCAGCCTCGAACACCTGACCTACCTTCAGACCTAAATAGGCAGCGGCCGCTGAAAAGAGCATCGCCATCAGGATACCCCATGTGACCGACCACGCATTCACCTCGGGATAATTCCCCTGAGGCGACATCAACGGCTCATACTTCTCTCCTTCATTCAACTCCCGAAACGCATTGTCGGGCAACTGTGTTTTAATCTCTTCCATATACTATTAATCTTTGTTTTCAAATTCCTTTGCAAAGATACCACTTTTTTTATAATAATGTACGCAAAAGCCGAAAATGTTTCAAATGTTAAATTAATATAATACTTTGCAAAAACTTGGTACTTTGCTATACAAGGTACTAATATTTTGCCTATCTTTGCAAAGGAATTCTTAATCCATATAAAGAGATGAATATCGAAAATGCAAAATCGCAGATGAGAAAGGGGATGCTGGAGTACTGTGTATTGCTGCTCCTGAAGCATCATCCCTCGTATGCCAGCGACATCATTCAACAACTGAAGGATGCCGAACTGCTGGTGGTAGAAGGTACGCTCTACCCCTTGCTCACCCGTCTGAAGAACGACGGACTGTTGGTCTATCAGTGGCAGGAGTCGACACAGGGCCCGCCTCGTAAGTACTATGCCCTCAGCAAAGAGGGAGAACAATTCCTTGAAGGCCTCGACAGTGCCTGGATGGAACTCTCTAACACAGTCAACTATCTAAAAGAATTGAAAATTGAAGAATTGAAGGATTGAAAAAATATTGATATGAAAAAGAATATTACCATCAACCTGTGTGGGCGACTCTTCCAGATTGACGAAGATGCCTACGAACTATTACAGAACTACATCGAGTCGCTTCGTGCCTCTTTTGGCAAACAAGAGGGCGGCGAAGAGATTGCCGACGACATCGAGGCCCGCGTGGCCGAATTGTTCGACGAACTGAAGGCCAACGGCACGGAGGCCATCACCATCGAGCATGTGAAAGAAATCATCACCCGCATCGGTAAGCCCGAAGAGTTGGCTGGCGAGGATGAAGAAGCCCCAAACGGCGACACCCAAGGCGAGCAGAAGGAAGGTCATCGTTATGACTCGTTTAAATCGGCTGCCAACGGCTTCCGTGAGAACGTACGCGCCAGAACGGCTGGCAAGAAACTCTACCGCAATCCCAACGACAAGTTGGTGGCTGGTGTACTCTCCGGCTTTGCCACCTACACCAACACCGACCCCACCTGGTGGCGCATCGGCTATGCCTTGCTCTTACTGGGCTCTAACTTCTTCCTGTTCCCATTGTTCAGACTGTTCCACATAGGCGGTTTCTTCTTCTCTATCAACCTGAGTTTTATCCTCTTCTATATCGCGATGGCCATTGCCATGCCTGAGGCCAAGAAACCCAGACAGGTATTGGAGATGGAAGGCAAGGACGTGACGCCCCAGAACCTGGCCGACATCGTGGTTGAAGACAGACAACAGCCAGAGCCCAAAAGCCACATGCGGGGCTGTCTCTCCATGTTTCTGAAAATGCTGATGGGACTCTTCATCGCCATTGCTGCGGTATTCGGACTGGTACTGCTAGTCTGCTTCCTGCTCATCGTGGGCACGCTCATCTTCATTTTCATGGTGCCTGGTGGAAACCGCTACGGCGGCCTACCCTTCGACCTGGGCTACCTGAACCTCGCCGAAACCATCTACCTACACCCCTGGGCAGTAGGCATCTTCATTGCCAGTCTGCTGTTGGCACTGTTCATCCCCCTCTATGCCATCGCCCATATGCTGCTCGCAAAATCAGGCAAAGCACAGCCGATGGGCACCGCCCAGCGCATCGGATGGATCGTCGTCTGGCTGATAGCCCTGTTCTCTATCTTCCCCAGTATCGGTGTCATACACAATTTCAATGAATGGCAACGGATGGAGCGTCAGGCCGAAGAATCTGAATGGATGACCGATGTGGCGCGCGACTATTTCAGGGAACATAGCCTGCGGATTGACAGGCGTCACCACTGCTTCGACCAACTCGTCAAGAGCGGCGAATATTTCACGGGCGACACCCTAGTCCCCTATATTGATGTGGAGATGTGGGGACCCGAAAGCGAGCGCTACTTCCAGGTGGGCTCATATTATGCTGAGCCTGTGGATTCCGGCACCTACCGCGTTAGTTGCAACGCCCGTGCCGATGGTGGTGGCGTGTGTCTCTTTGCCACTGCCTTCAACGATGCCCTGAGGGCAGTAAAGGTGATACCCGCTTCTGGTAAAGAAGGTGGTTTAGGCAACGGTTGGCATGCCGTTGAGGTGGATATTGACATCTACGGCCCCACCACCCTTCGCTATGGCATCAGCGCCTACCCGGTGTTTACCGATGTGCCTTGCCACGCCAAGTGGTTCTCCGCTGCCGACTTCAAGGTAGAGCGGATTGAAGAAGAACCTCAAGAATAATTATTCCTCCATCAATTTACGATAACGCGCACGTTTGGGCTCTTCAAGGCCCAAACGTTGTGCTTTATTGCTCTCGTACTCGCTATAGTTGCCCTCGAAGTAGAACACATTCCCCTCACCCTCGAAAGCCAAGATATGCGTACAGATACGATCCAGGAACCAGCGGTCGTGACTGATGATCACCGCACATCCCGCAAATGCCTCAAGACCTTCCTCCAGCGCACGAAGCGTGTTCACGTCAATATCGTTGGTAGGCTCGTCGAGCAACAGCACATTACCCTCCTGTTTCAGGGCGATGGCCAGATGCAGGCGGTTACGCTCACCTCCGGATAGCACCGCACATTTCTTCTCCTGATCGGCACCACTGAAATTGAAACGCGAGAGATAGGCCCGCACATTGACATCCTTGCCACCCATGCGGATGGTCTCGTTACCTTGCGACACCACCTCATAGACCGATTTCTGCGGGTCGATATCCTTATGCTGTTGGTCGACATACGACAGTTTCACCGTCTCGCCCACAGCAAACGAGCCTGCATCGGCCTGCTCCAAGCCCATAATCAGACGGAACAGCGTGGTCTTTCCTGCACCGTTTGGACCGATCACACCCACGATGCCGTTTGGCGGCAGCATGAAGTTCAGGTCGGTAAACAACGTCTTCTCAGGATACGACTTCGCCACATGCTCAGCCTCAATCACCTTATTTCCCAGACGAGGACCGTTAGGAATGAATATCTCCAGTTTCTCCTCCTTCTGCTTCTGTTCCTCGTTCAACATCGACTCATACGAGTTCAGACGGGCCTTACCCTTGGCATGACGGGCCTTGGGAGCCATGCGCACCCACTCCAACTCGCGCTCCAGTGTCTTACGACGCTTCGAGGCCGTCTTCTCCTCCTGGGCCAAACGCTGACTCTTCTGCTCCAGCCATGAGGAATAGTTGCCTTTCCAAGGGATGCCCTCGCCACGATCCAGCTCGAGAATCCACTCTGCCACATCGTCGAGAAAATAGCGGTCGTGGGTCACGGCAATCACCGTACCCTCATACTGCTGCAAATGCTGCTCCAACCAGTCTATCGACTCTGCATCGAGATGGTTGGTAGGCTCGTCGAGTAACAGCACGTCGGGCTTCTGAAGCAACAGTCGGCACAGGGCCACACGACGGCGCTCACCACCACTCAGCGTCTTCACGCTCCAATCGCCAGGAGGACAGTTCAGGGCTGCCATCGCACGGTCGAGTTTCGAATCCATGTTCCAAGCATCCGTCGAGTCGATGACATCCTGCAGTTCTGCCTGACGCTGCATCAGTTTGTCCATCTTGTCAGGATCCTCGTAATACTCAGGCAAACCGAACTTCACGTTGATCTCGTCGTATTCAGCCAGCGCGTCATACACGTGCTGCACGCCCTCCATGACATTTTCCTTCACCGTCTTCTCCTCGTTGAGGGGCGGATCCTGAGGCAGATAGCCCACACTATAGCCAGGACTCCACACCACATTACCCTGATACTGCTGGTCAAGACCTGCGATAATCTTCATGAGCGTCGATTTACCAGCACCATTCAATCCGATGATACCGATCTTTGCCCCATAGAAGAAACTGAGGTAGATGTTCTTGAGCACTTGCTTCTGGTTCTGCTGGATGGTCTTGCTCACGCCTACCATCGAGAAGATAATCTTTTTATCGTCAACTGTAGCCATATACTTATTTATTTAAATATTATCCATAGGGAATAGTCCGTAGAGTTTAGCATCAATCATATCCGTCACCTGCTTCAGGTGTTCAGCATGCTCGCCAAACTTGCAGTGATCACCATCTACGATAATCAGTTGCCCCTTATAGGTAGCAATCCAGTCCTCATAGCGTTTTTCCAGACCCTGCAGGTAATCCAGTCGCATGGTCTGCTCATACTCGCGACCGCGTTTCTGTATCTGTGCCACCAGCGTCGATATGCTCGAACGGATATAGATCATCAGGTCGGGCAGACGTACCAGCGACATCATCAGGTCGAAGAGTTCGGAATAGTTCTGAAAGTCACGGTCGCTCATCATCCCCTGTCCATGTAGGTTGGGGGCGAAGATGCGGGCATCCTCGAAGATGGTGCGATCCTGAATGATAACTTCTTTCGACTGGGAAATCTCCACCACCTCCTTGAAGCGCTTGCTCAGGAAGTATATCTGCAGATTAAACGACCACCTGGGCATGTCGGCATAGAAATCGGCCAGATAGGGGTTGTTGTCTACGGGTTCAAAACGTGGCGTCCACCCATAACGGTGGGCGAGCAATTTGGTGAGTGTGGTCTTACCACTGCCGATGTTTCCTGCTACTGCGATATGCATGATTTAGAGAATTTAGATAGCGTTAGAAAAATTTAGAAGGAGTTTGAGGGGAAGAGACCGTATAGTTCCGCGTCGATGCGGTCGATAATTTGCGCCAGATCCTTCGGCTGATGAAGAAAGTCCAGATCGTCTTTATCCACCACCAACACGCGCCCTCGATACTTATGATAGATAAAGTCGTCGTAGCGTTCGTTCAGGTTTTGAAGATACTCTAGTTGTATAGACTGCTCATAGTCGCGACCTCTCATCTGGATGTTACTCACCAGATGCGGCACCGACGCCCGTAGATAGATCATCAAGTCGGGCAACTTCACCAGCGACATCATCTGATGGAAAAGTTCCATATACGTATCGAAATCACGATCTGACAGGTTACCCATCGCCCAGTTATTGGCCATAAACACATACACGCCCTCGAAGATGGTACGGTCTTGTATGATGGTATGATCAGTCTGTGAGATGGCGATCAGGTCGCGGAAACGCTCCTTGAGGAAATACACCTCGAGGTTAAACGACCACCGTTGAATATCACGGTAATAGTCTTTCAGATAGGGATTGCCATCTACTGCCTCGTAGCGTGGCTCCCACCCGTAATGCTTGGCGAGCAACTTTGTAAGCGATGATTTCCCGCTGCCGATATTTCCCGCTATGGCGATATGCATCTGATTGTTCTATTTTAGCCAGTTCATAAATACGTTAATACATGATGTTTTGCCGTTTTATGACGACTTCTTCTGGGGAATGAAGGTTTCCCAAGTCTGATCGTCGTAAAAGACGCGAATCTCAGTAATACGACGCGCTTGTTTGTCAGGTGTTTTTACTTCCTTATGTTCTAAATCCAATCGTGTATTTCTTACACTATTAGAAAATGTCGGCTGTTGGATGCTATTTTGCGGGGTAGGAGATGGTGTTGCATCGAAATCGAGCATCGGATTTTGAATTTGAGAAGGAGCCTCAGGCCCCATTTCTGCCTGATTCAAACCGCCCTCCAGAGGATCATTCTGAGACAGATACATCTCACCGGAGCCAAACATGAGCCAATCGGTGCTGATGTTGGGAATTTTCTTTTTAATGGCTTCAACAATGTTAAGGGTAGGACGGGTGCGCCCGTTGAAAATGCTACTAAGGGTAGCGGGTGACTGTTGGATATAGTCGGCGAAGACCTGTTGGGTCATGTGCTGCGACTCCATAATTTGCCTGATTCGATCCTTCATATTCTAATTATAAGTGAAATAAGGGCATTTTTGCCTGTTTTACATTCTGTTTACAAAGGTAAAGCAAAAATTTGAGAAACACAACAAATGTAGAGAGAATTTAAGATTTAATAATTTATGTTTGCAGTTTTAAATTTAAAAGCAAGAACTTTGCCTTGCTGATTATTTGGCTTTACGATTACAAATTCAAATTTAGAGTCATAAACCATTACAAAGCACTTATAGAACCTATTTTTGCAAATAACTGGCTATAAATATGATATTTACGTGAATCTATCTCATAATAGGGCAATATACAGAAATAAAGGCCAGACAATACGTTGGCATTTATATATTCTTAGAGAATAATAAGCATAACTTGCAGATATTTAATGATTTACGAATAAAGCAATATGAATGTATATTTATGAATATACAATTGCAAATATAAAGATTTGGATTTTGATTTGTTTTCGATTAAGCAGATGTTCACGATTTAGGATAATAAATTTATGATTGCAAATATAAATGAACCGTGAATATTCTTTTGATTTGGAAATTTGAATCGTGCAAACTAAATGTTAATGGATGCAAACGCTAAATTCCAGACACCGAAAACAAGCGAAATATTTCATTTCTACGATATTCTGCACAAGTATCCACGCGTCTGGAAATACGCGAGTTTTGAAGGGGTAGAAATCGTTGGAAGTCCCTGATTTTACAGACATTTAGGCCTAAAAAAAGCGTCTCGGAAAGACGCTATTTTTAGAAATTCTAGTACGAAAAAAGGGCTGATTTAGTGCAAAATGTAAAAAATCAGTTCTTTCATCAACTCCCCAGGAGGGGTATTTGGGTTGTCCAAACCCTTACTTTTCGCATCAATCTCACGTATCTTCCCGATAATCTGCATCACTTTCATTCCAGTATAGTTTCGCATACCTATCATATAGTCTTTGGCTGCCCACGCATTTCGCAGTTCCAACCACTCAGCAACGGCCTCCTGGCTTTGATTTTTCGGCGCATAATACGCAATCATCAGATTTTGGAAGTAATTGAAGAGCATTGGGAGAAATGCATAGATGCTACCAGCCTTGGGATTATCGTCAAAATATTTGATGATCTGATTGGCCTTAAACACATTTCGGTTGACAATGGCATCGCGAAGTTCAAAACTATTGAATTCCTTACTCACCCCAATCTGATCCTCTACCACCTGGGGGGTCACTCTCCTATCCTGCTCCGGCAGCGACAGAATCACCTTATCCAGTTCGCTCGACAACCGACTCAGATCCGCGCCAATGGAATCGGCGATAATCTGCGTGGATTTGGGATCGATACTGACATGGCGCGCCTTCAGATAGTGCTCGATGAAGACGGGCAAGTCACGATCACGCAGTTTCTTACTCTCAAACAGTATGCCAGCCGACTGGATGGCCTTCACATATTCGCGTTTCCGGCCGTCGACAGTGCCGTTTTTATGGCACATTACAAGAATGGTCGACGACAACGGCTGCTTGAAATACTTCTCCAGAGCCTCTGTATTCTTGATATTCTGGGCTTCTTTGACGATGACCACCTGGTATTCGGACATCATTGGATAGCGACGGGCATTATCAGCCACCTGCGAAGCGGTGACATCAGAACCAAACAGGATTGTCTGGTTGAAATCACGTTCTTCAGGCTGCAGCACATGCTCTGCAATGTAATCGCTGATCTTATCGATATAATACGACTCATCGCCCATCAGATAATAGACCGGCACGAAACGACGCGCCTCCAGATCGGCCATGATACTGTCGAAACTGACATTTTTTGCCTCTGCCATTCGCTTTTCTCGATTATTATTTGTACTTTTGCGGGGGCAAAGTTAGTGCAAATCGAGCGAAATACAAAATATTCGCGAATATTTTTATTTCCGAGATACTGCCTAAGTTATCTAAAGTTACAAAAATGTTTCGATTAAACCTACCACAATACGAAATAAAAATCGGCGAAAAGGACGGTAAGCGCACCATTTTCGACTTTTTACGCCGAAAATACGTGGCTCTGACGCCCGAGGAATGGGTGCGACAGCATTTCACGCACTACCTGACGGAGCATAAGGGCTACCCCAAGGGACTAATGGGCAACGAGGTTGAACTGCATGTCGGTGAGAAACGCCTCCGGTGCGATACCATCTTATATAATATACAGGCCCAGCCGCAGATGATCATCGAGTACAAGGCCCCTACGATACAAATACAGCAGAAGACATTCGACCAGATAGCGGCCTACAATCTTCTGCTGCATGTGGATTATCTCATCGTGAGCAACGGCCTTCAGCACTATTGCTGCAAGATGGATTACGAGCATCAAAAATATTTATTCCTTCAGGATATTCCTGATTACAAAAATCTTTGATTATTCCATATCGTTGGCATCCGTGGTCTTCTTCGACGAAGCCGACTTGCGGATGGAACGCTTGCGGGTCTTCTTATCCTCAGAACCCGTCACCTTGTCGATTTTCACGCCAGCAAGTTCGGGATCGATCATGATACGACCGCAATACTCGCAAACGATGATCTTCTTGTGCATCTTAATGTCGAGTTGGCGCTGGGGCGGAATCTTGTTGAAGCAACCGCCGCAGGCATCACGTTGCACATACACGATACCCAGACCGTTGCGGGCATTCTTACGGATACGCTTGAACGAAGTGAGCAGACGAGCCTCGATCTTCGACTCCAAATCCTTCACCTTCTCCTTCAACTTATCCTCCTCGGCACGAGTCTCTGCGATAATCTCATCGAGTTCGCTCTTCTTGATGTCAAGGTCTTCCTGGCGTTCCTTGATGGTCTCCATGCTGGTATTCAGTTCAGCATTCTTTTCCTCAATACGGTTGTTGGCCTCGCGGATCTTCTTGTTGCACAGTTCAATCTCCAGCGTCTGGAACTCAATCTCCTTCGAAAGGGTATCGTACTCACGATTGTTTTTCACATCATCCAACTGACTCTTGTAGCGTGCCACACTGGCCTCTGCAGTCATAATCTCACCTTTCTTCTGCACGATGGCCTTCTGAAACTCGCTAATCTCAGTCTGGATTTTCTCAATGCGCGTATTCAGGCCCTCGATTTCGTCTTCCAGGTCCTGAACCTCCAGAGGCAGTTCGCCTCTCAATGCCCTCTTTTCGTCGATTGACGACAGGGCTGTCTGCAACTGGAAGAGGGTTTTCAGTTTGTCTTCCACTGACAGATCTGTAGGATCTTTCTTTGCCATAGTTTTAATTTACAATTTGACTATTTACTATTTACAATTTATTTTTCTATTCTTCAAATATAAAGGATGGGGTTGGTGCAGGTGTCTGCAATACAGGTTTTCACCCCAGGGCATTCCTTTTCGATGATGTCGCGGAAGATCTCAGTGGTGAACTGCTCACTCTGATAGTGACCAATCACGCAGATCTGGATGCGCTGCTCATAACCGAAATACTGATGATAGTGCATCTCGCCCGTGATAAAGGCGTCGGCACCCTCGGCGATAGCCGCATCGAGCAGGAAATCACCTGCCCCGCCACAAATGGCCACCTTCTGCACAGGACGGCGCAGCAGTTCATTGCACATCGCACATTCCACATCGAATGTTTTCTTCACGACCTTCACGAAATCGTCGGCCGCCAGAGGTTCGGCAAGCGTGCCTACAACACCACTCCCCGCCTCGATGCCATCCACCGTCTTGGGGGCGAAGAACCGCACCTGTTGCAGGCCCAGTTTCTCGGCCATCTTGAAGTTCACGCCACCCTTGGCATTGTCCATATTGGTATGCATCGATACCACGCAGATGCCCTGCTCAATGGTCTTCATCACCGTACGCTGCACATCGGTCAGGTCGCTGATGGTTTTCAGGCCACGAAACAGCAACGGATGGTGCGACACAATGAGGTTACACCCTTTCCGGACAGCCTCGTCGACGATGCGTTCCGTCACGTCCAGACACAATAATGCCCCTGAAACCTCCGTCTCTGTCAGTCCAACTTGCAAGCCAGCATTATCCCAACTTTCCTGCAAGGGCAGAGGCGCGAAACGTTCAAGGGCGCTCAGCACTTCTTTTATTTTCACGGTGCAAAGGTACAAATAAAACCGCAAAGAAACAAATTTCCAAGGAAATATTAAAAAATTTTAAAGGTCCCACAGAATTATGCCACACAGATCTGTGTGAGATTCACCAATCTGTGAGATCGGTTTCGGCTTCAATTTGCCGCTCTGTCTCATCATCGAGTGCAGGAAAGAAGTCGATGCCTGTCATGGCCTCAATCTTGTCTACGGAGCACAATGCCTCGTCGATGCTCTGCTTCACGCCCTCGTTGCGATAAACGAATCCGATGGCCTTCGGCTTGCCCTGTCGGCAGAGGATCACCTTGAAGAAGGCATCCGGCACCCATACCTTGTTGCGACCGATGGTTTTCTGCTCACCCGTACCCTTATAGATGGGTCCGCAGACAATATCGATGGCACCATATTCGCGTGCCCAGTCACGGCATCGGATCTCCAGGTCGTTCCACTCGTATTTGTTCAGCCCGTGGTTCTGCGGACAGATATTCGTAAACAGAAACGACTCCTTCATCGCCTGGGCATCCCACTTGTTATCACCGGCAGGACACATGTGACCGCGGTCGTAACGCGAGTTATAGTAGTCGTCATTAGTAGCCCGCAGATGGCTGTCGATGGCCTCATCTTCAAAGAACACCTCGTTCTTACGCTGATGGCTGCCATAGGTATGGGCCTTTGTCAGATGCCACGCCACCCAGTTCGGGTTCTTCGACTTGCTGTTGTACGAAGTTGTATAGCCCCGTCGCTTGAGGATCTGCTCCGGACGGTCTGTCAACGGCGCCGGCTGCTCGTAGAGCGTGACCGTCGACGGTTTCTTCACCGCCTTCACTTTCTGCACCTCGGCCGTACGGGTCTGATAGAAGGCCGACGACACCTGTTCTGCAGACTGTGGAGCCTCCCCGCCCCTGCTGTTTCTGCACGACATCACCAATGCCGCCAACGCCAATAATAGCCACAGATTTCTGGTTCTTTTCATCCTTTACTTTGTTTTTTCGCCACAAAAGTACGAAAATATTTCCGAATATCAATCTTTTTACGTAACTTTGTGGCGGAAAAAACTAAAAACTCAAATATGAAGAAACATTTTCTGTCATTGGCCGTTGTCATTGCGGCCCTGTTTGCAATCATGTCTTGCCAGAGCAAGAGTCAGAACCAGACTCAGGACAAGGCCGGACAAGTGAATAATTTCCGTATCAAGCGCGGCACCAACGTCAGCCACTGGCTCTCCCAGTCAGAGCAGCGTGGCGAGGTCCGCCGACTGCATATTCAGGAGGACGACTTCGCCCGCCTAGAGGAACTGGGGTTCGACTTCGTGCGCATCCCCATCGACGAGGTGCAGTTCTGGGATGAACAGGGACAGAAACTGCCCGAGGCCTGGGACCTGTTGAAGAATGCCCTCGACTGGGCACGCAAGCATAATCTGCGTGCCATCGTCGACCTGCACATCATCCGTTCGCACTATTTCAATGCCGTCAACGAAGACGGACAGGACGCCAATACCCTCTTCACCTCGGAAAAGGCGCAGCAGGACCTGATCAACCTCTGGTATCAACTCTCCGACTTCCTGAAAGACCGCGATTGCGACTGGGTGGCCTATGAGTTCATGAACGAGCCCGTGGCCGACGAACACGAGCAGTGGAACGCCCTCGTGGCCAAGGTCCATAAGGCCCTGCGCGAACGGGAACCGCAGCGCACGCTCGTCATCGGCTCCAACCGCTGGCAGGGACACGAGACGATGAAGTTCCTGAAGGTGCCTGAGGGCGACAAGAACATCATCCTCTCCTTCCACTATTACAACCCGATGATCCTCACCCACTACGGTGCTTGGTGGACGCCCATCGGCAAATATCGCGGTAAGGTGAACTATCCCGGCGTACTGGTATCAAAGGAGGACTACGATGCCGCTCCCGACGACATCAAGCCGGAACTGAAACCCTATACCGAGCAGGTGTGGGATATCAACATGATCCGTGAACAGTTCAAGGATGCCATCGAGGCAGCAAAGAAGTACGACCTGCAACTGTTCTGCGGCGAATGGGGTGTCTATGAGCCTGTTGACCGCGAACTGGCCTACAACTGGTATCGCGACATGCTCACCGTGTTCGACGAGTTCAACATCGCCTGGACCACCTGGTGCTACGATGCCGACTTCGGTTTCTGGGACCAACAGCGACACACCTATAAGGACCGTCCGCTGGTGGAACTCCTCATGTCGGGAAAGAAGTTAGGCGAGTAATTTGCCGTATTTGTCGAACAACTGACGGTCGGCCAGCCAGATGGTTACCCCAAGGGCGATGACAGAGGCGGCCAGACAGCCCATCACCAACAGCAATGTCACAACAAAGGCATTGATGGGGGCGACGCCCGCCACCAAGATACCACAGAGCAATAATGGCATGGCATAGAGGCCCATCACCGAGAGGTTGGCCGCTGTGGGGGCGAAAACCTGTTGCAAGGCCCTGCGCACAAACGGCAGGACGGCATGCAGATGGTCGGTGCCGTTGCCGCGCAGGAATTCATATTGCTGTTCGTCAGCCTTCAGCGCCGACCGGTAGGCACTGAGTCCGCGGATGATGGTGGTCATCGTGTGTCCCACTAACAACGCCATCACAGGCACGAACCAACGGGCTCCGAAACCATTCTCCGCAGGCAGACAGCACAACAACAGATAGGTTCCCACCAGGAGCGCGCTCACCAATAAGCCGGCACTGACGGGCAACAGAAACCTGGTCAATGGCAGTTTCATTCGACGCAGGGCTAACACACCCGTCACGACAGCCAACAACACCAGCCACAACAGACTGAGCCAGATCTTGTCGTACTTCACCAGTGCCCAGACAATCAGACAGAGCACCAGCAACTGAACCACCATACGTCCCACGGCAACACCCATGGTGCGCAACAGGGAACGGTCGAAGAGGTATAGCGCCCCTGCAGGAAAGAGCAGAAGGAGCAGTCCTAAAACAATATGTAATACCATCGTCATCACGTGTTTCTTAATTTATTTCTATAACCTGGTCGGCATGATCCACCAGCAAAGGACGGCGACTGGCTATCAACACCGTTTTCCCCATATCCGCCTGGTCACGAAGCAGTTGGAGCATTCGCGCAGCCAGTTCCGGGGTCAGGCGTGCAGCAGGCTCATCGGCAATGATGATCTGCTTGTCGGAGGCCTCTTTCAATGTCTGCTCCGCCAATTGGTAGATTTCCTCTGGCGACAGAGGAACGGGCTGGCTTGCAACCACGGCCTTCGGCGGTAGCGGGTTGCCCAGTCCATAGTCGTCAGCCTCACAGGCCGGTGCCTCTGGCATCTCCAACTGATGACGGAGCATCTGCATCTGCTGGGGCAGATAGACCATCATCCGACGGAAGGCCTGCGACGACCTGACAGTAAGCAACTCACCATCAACACTCACAAAACCGCTCTTGACAGGCAGGAAACCCATCAACGTACGCAGTAAGGAGGTCTTACCCGACCCCTCAGGACCCGTGATACAGGTGAGTTGTCCGTCTTTGGCCATAAACGACAGTCCGGTTGTCAACAGATGGTCGCCAACGGCGATTGTTGCGTCCTTTACCTCTAACATACCTATATATTTTGGTGCAAAGATACAAATAATTCACAATTCAAATTCACAATTCACAATTATTTTGTACCTTTGCGCCAAAATATGAGCAACAAGACAGTTGATAAGGACAGAAAATGGCGACTTCCAGCCGAATGGGAGCCCCAATGGGGTGTGCAGTTAACATGGCCGCATGCCGATACGGATTGGGCCCCAATCCTCAACGACATCATCGAGACCTATCACCAGATGGCGCGTGAGATTGCCAAACGTGAACGGTTGATCATCGTCGCCCCAGACGATGCAGCCCGAGACATGCTGCGCTTCATCTGTCCCACCGACGACACTTGGGCCCGCGACCACGGTTTCATCACACTGACCGACGACGAGGGACACCACCGCCTGCTCGACTACTGTTTCAACGGCTGGGGAGAGAAATTCCCTGCCGCCAACGACAATGCCATCAACCGCAGGATGTACGAGGCCGGCATCGTCGAGGGTGACTATACCGACTGTCTGGACTTTGTGCTGGAAGGCGGTTCTATCGAGAGCGACGGCAAGGGGACGGTCTTTACGACCACCGGATGTCTGATGGCCCCACACAGGAACCAGCCGCTGACGAAGGAGGAGATCGAAGCACGCCTGAAACACGACCTTTGTGCGGAGCGCATCATCTGGATCGACCACGGACAACTGACAGGCGACGATACCGATGGACACATCGACACCTTGGTGCGCATCTGTCCCGACGACACCATCCTCTACGTGGGTTGCGACGACCCCGACGATGAGCAGTATGACGGTCTGAAACAGATGGAGGATCAGTTAAAGGCCCTCACAACCCTCGATGGCAAACCTTATCGGCTGCTCAGACTACCGATGCCCCACCCCATCTATGACGACGGCTATCGGCTGCCTGCGACGTATGCCAACTTCCTCATCCTGAACGGAGCGGTGCTCTGTCCCACCTACGGGCAACCCGACCTCGACGCCGAGGCCATCCGTATCATCGGCGAGGCCTTTCCTGACAGGGAAATGGTACCCATCGACAGTCAAGTGATCATCAGGCAGCATGGCTCGATCCACTGCTGCACCATGCAATTTCCAAAAGTATGAAAGAACTGAAAATAGGATTCCTACAGCAGCACAACACCGCTGACACCAAGGACAATCTGCTCCGACTGGCAGAAGGCATCAGCGACCTGGCCAAGCGAGGGGCACAACTCATCGTGCTCCAGGAACTGCACAACTCGCTCTACTTCTGTCAGACAGAAGATGTCAACAACTTCGACCTGGCGGAGCCGATACCAGGCCCCTCTACCCGATTCTTCGGCGAACTGGCCAAGGAGTTCGGCGTGGTCATCGTCACCTCGCTCTTTGAGAAACGTGCTCCTGGGCTGTATCATAACACGGCTGTCGTACTCGAGAAAGACGGCAGCATAGCCGGCATCTACCGTAAGATGCACATCCCCGACGACCCAGCCTACTACGAGAAATTCTACTTCACCCCTGGCGACCTGGGGTTCCACCCCATAGAGACGTCGATGGGCAAGTTGGGCGTATTGGTGTGCTGGGATCAGTGGTATCCCGAGGCAGCACGACTCATGGCCCTGCAAGGGGCAGAACTGCTCATCTACCCCACCGCCATCGGCTACGAGTCGAGCGATACCGCCGAGGAGCAGCAGCGTCAGCGCATGGCCTGGCAAACGGTACAGCGCGGACATGCTGTGGCCAACGGTCTGCCTGTGATCACCGTGAACCGAGTCGGTCACGAGCCCGACCCCTCTGGTCAGACCAACGGCATCCAGTTCTGGGGCACCTCGTTTGTGGCAGGCCCCCAGGGCGAACTGATCTACGAGGCCTCGACCGATGAGGAAGAGAGCATCATTGTGGAACTCGACATCGAGCATTCCGAACAGGTGCGTCGCTGGTGGCCCTTCCTCCGCGACCGTCGCACCGACGAATATCAAGACATTCTAAAAAGATTCATCGATTAATATGAGAAAGATTTTTGCTTTGGCTCTCGCAGCCATCACATTCCTGCCAGCATCGGTATCGGCACAAGACGAATTCGAGGCAACCGTTTCCGCAGACCTCGTCAGCCGTTATATGTGGCGAGGTGTCGATATGGCAGGCCCCAGCCTGCAACCTACTTTGGGCATCGCCTGGAAGGGACTGTCGCTCGACGTTTCTGGCAGTGTGCCCTTCGACAAGGACGACACGAAGGATCTCGACGTCACCCTCGGCTATAAACTATTTGGATTCAACATCGGTGTCATCGACTACTGGACGGCCAATGTGGATTCCCGAAACCGCTACTTCTACTATGGCGGTGAGACCGCCTGTCCCCACCAGTTGGAAGCCAACATCGGCTACAGTTGCAAGTACGCTTCACTGCAAGCCTACACCATGTTCTACGGCAATGACTTCAGAATCGACGGCAAGCGCGCCTACTCCACCTATATCGAACTGAGCGTGCCCTTCCGGCTCGGCGGTCTCGACTGGGATGTCCGCGCTGGTGTCACACCCATGGAGAGTGCCGGCACCACCTACGAGGAGAAGGTGGTCACGACAACCGGCAGGACAAAGACCTACACCCGAGGCGACTGGATGTATGCCGAGTCGTTCTCCTGTAATATGGCCTCTGTCCGCGCCACCAAGAACTTGGAGTATCGGCATTTCAAAGTGCCCGTCTACGTGGAGTTCCACGCCAATCCCTATCTGCAGCGCGCCAACCTGGTTCTCGGTGTCTCCATCAAATCGCTATAATCACACACACATCCATATCCGCAAACATCAAACACCAAACACATGAGCAACCTTAGATTCCAAGTTGTAGAAGAGGCATTCAAGAAGCAGGCCAAGGAGGTCAAGGCCCCTTCGGAATGTCCGTCGAAATATTTCGGCAAATACGTGTTCAACCGTCAGAAGATGTACAAGTACCTGCCGGCTGATGTCTATACTAAACTCATCGACGTGATCGACAACGGTGCCCGTCTGGACCGTAGCATCGCCGATGCTGTGGCTGCCGGCATGAAGCAGTGGGCCCAGGAGATGGGCGCCACCCATTACACCCACTGGTTCCAGCCCCTCACCGAAGGCACGGCCGAGAAGCACGATGCCTTCGTAGAGCACGACGGCAAGGGCGGTATGGTGGAGAATTTCAGCGGCAAGTTGCTCGTACAGCAGGAGCCCGACGCCAGCAGTTTCCCCAACGGCGGTATCCGCAATACCTTCGAGGCACGCGGCTATTCAGCCTGGGATCCCACCTCACCCGTGTTCATCATCGACGATACCCTCTGTATCCCCACCATCTTCATCGCCTATACGGGTGAAGCCCTCGACTACAAGGCCCCCTTACTCCGTTCACTCCATGCCATCGACAAGGCGGCCGCCGACGTGTGCCGGTATTTCTACGATGACGTGACAAAGGTACAGGTCAATCTGGGTTGGGAACAGGAGTATTTCCTCGTCGACGAGGGACTCTATTCCGCACGCCCCGACCTGATGCTCACGGGACGCACGCTGATGGGACATGAGAGTGCCAAGAACCAACAGATGGACGACCACTACTTCGGCACCATCCCCGACCGTGTGCAGGCCTTCATGAAGGATTTGGAGATTCAGGCCCTCGAACTGGCCATTCCCTGTAAGACCCGCCATAATGAGGTGGCCCCCAACCAGTTTGAGTTGGCTCCCATCTTCGAAGAGTGCAACCTGGCCGTCGACCACAACATGCTGCTCATGTCGCTGATGAAACGTGTGGCCCGCAACCACGGATTCCGTGTGCTGCTGCATGAGAAACCCTTCGACGGCATCAACGGCTCTGGTAAGCACAACAACTGGAGTCTGACAGCCAACCGCTCTACCGCAGGTCGCTCACAGGGCGAGGATAGTGTCCTGCTCCACGCGCCTGGCAAGACGCCTGAAGAGAATCTGCGTTTTGTGGTCTTCATCGTCGAGACGCTGATGGGTGTCTACAAGCACAATGGTCTGTTGAAAGCCTCAATCATGAGTGCCACCAATGCCCATCGCCTAGGTGGCAACGAGGCGCCTCCTGCCATCATCAGTTCGTTTCTCGGCAAACAACTCACCGAACTGCTCGATCATATCGAGGAAGGAGGAAAGAGGAAGGAGGAAGGTGAAAACTCTGCTGCAGACATATCTCTCACCCCTCACCTCTCACCTCTCACCTCTCATAAAGAGGAGATCGATATTCCCCAGATACCCGACCTCATCATCGACAATACCGACCGCAATCGCACATCGCCCTTTGCCTTCACAGGTAATCGTTTTGAGTTCCGCGCGCCGGGCTCTACCGCCAACTGCGCCTCGGCCATGATTGCCCTCAACTCCGCCGTTGCCGAAGCCCTCCAGCGTTTCAAGCAGCGCGTCGATGCTAAAATTGCCAAGGGCGAGAACAAGATTTCGGCTATTCTCGATATCCTGCGCGACGACATCAAGACCTGCAAGCCCGTCCGTTTCGACGGCAACGGTTACAGCGACGAATGGGTAGTGGAAGCCGCCAAGCGCGGACTCGATGTCGAGAAGTCATGCCCTGTAATCATTGAACACTATCTCGACCCCGAGAGCATCCAGATGTTTGAGAGCACCAAGGTCATGAACCGCAAGGAACTCGAAGCCCGCAACGAGGTGAAATGGGAGACGTATGTCAAGACGGTACAGATAGAGGCCCGCGTGATGGGCGACCTGTCGATGAACCACATCATCCCCGTGGCCACACATTATCAAAGTAAACTCATCAAGAACGTGCAGGGCATGAAGGATGTCTTCCCTGCCGACCGTGCCGAGCGCCTCTCCGCCCGTAACATGAAACTTATCGAGGAGATTGCAGAGCGCACCGAGCGCATCGAGCGTCTTGTCGAAGAACTGACCGAGGCCCGTCGCGTCGCCAATCACATTGCCGACATCCACCAGCGCGCCATCGCCTACCACGACACCGTCTGTCCGAAGATGGAGGATATCCGTTACGAGGCCGACAAGTTGGAGATGATTGTCGAGGATGGTCTCTGGACCCTACCGAAATACCGCGAACTACTGTTCATCAGATAAAAAAGAAATCCCCGTCAAAACTGACGGGGATTCTTTTTATATTCAAGTTACAGTTATCTTCTGGGAGCGCCAGCACCAGGAGCACCGGCACCAGGTCTGCCACCGCCGGGGAATCCGCCACCGGGGAAGCCACCGAAACCGCCCTGCTGAGGTGCAATCTCAGGCTCGCCAAACACAGATGCCTCCGCATCCTTGTCGTTCAGTTTGAACACCATGAACTTCGGGTTCTTCTCGGTGCAGGGCTGCCATGCGCCACCCTTCGGGCCGTTAGGATCGCTGTACTTGGCAAAGTTGGTCCAAGCCGTCAGCATCTTCTCCGACAGATCCCAGTCACCCTTGGTCCAAGGACGCCAGCAGTGCTTCAGGCTCTTGAACACGAACCAGAGGTCAGAAGAGTGGAACGCACCCTTCAAACGCTGTGTCACCTCGGGATGGCTGCCGTCATCGGGCAACGGACGGGCAAACTCGTAAGCCCAGGCCTTACCGCCCTTCTCAGCGCGAACCTTACAGAACTCGGCAATGTTAGGTGCCATATTACCCATATCGTTGAGAGTGAAACCAATCATATAAGGCACATCGGCCAACGTGCCCTCACGGGTGGCATCGTCGAAACTCTTCACGCTCACATAACCGTCGATCATCGGCATAAAGCCCATGCCCATACGCATCATGCCCATCATGCCGCCCTGCTGTTGCTGACCGGCGCTGTTAGCCTGCTGATAGATGGTCGGCAAGGCGAAGACGGTCTCAGTAGAAGCCTGACGCATCTTCTGCAGGTCGGTCATACCGGCCCAGTCGAACATCTTCTTGGCGTTGTTGGCGGCATCCTCGATGCTACCACCGCTATAACGGCCACCCATCATACCACCGCCATTGGGGTTGGGGATGCTCAAGCCCTGGGCACTCATAATCACAGCCTTGTGGAACAGGCCACGGGCCAGCGGACTCTCACAAAGGGTACGTACGCTACCACCACCGGCACTCTGTCCGAAGATCGTCACATTATTGGGATCACCACCAAACTGGGCAATGTTCTTCTTGATCCACTTCAGGGCCTCAATCTGGTCGAGGATACCGTAGTTACCAGAAACCTTGTTAGGGCTCTCCTCTGCCAATGCGGGGTGTGTGAGGAATCCGAAGATACCGAGACGGTAGTTGATTGATACGAGCACCACATCCTTGGCACCCCACTCCTGACCGTCGAACTCAGGCTCAGAACCGAAACCCTCGCGATAGCCGCCACCGTGGATCCACAGGGCTACGGGCAGTTTCTTGTTCACCTGTCCGGGAGCCTTGGTCCATACGTTCAGATACAGGCAGTCCTCACTGAAGGCAGCCTCCTTACCATAACCCCACTCCGTGTAATAGCCACCGGTGTACTGGATGGCCTGATAACTCGGACGACCGAAGGTGTCGCAGATCTTCACACCCTTCCAGGGCACAACGGGCTGCGGAGCCTTCCAACGGTTCTCACGGATGGGAGGTGCAGCATAGGGAATGCCACGATACACAAACACTTCGGGATGATCATCAGCCAGAACGCCCTGAACCTGACCACCTTCAATCGTTAACACTGGGTTGTTGTCTGCTGCATAAGCAGATACTGCTACCATCAGCAGAAGAGGCAAAAATAGTTTTTTCATCATAAGTTGTAATTAAAAATTGGAATAGTTGATGGTTTCGGTTGCAAAGATAGTGCAAAATTTCGATTAAGCGAAGAAAATGAGAATAAAATATCATTTTTGAGCGTGAGAAATTTATCCAAACCGAGTAAAAAACCAAATATTATTTGAGTTTTTTCGAGGTGCAGCCTATCTTCGCCTCATTTTTGAGGCAAAGGTAGTGCAAAAAAAACGAAAGTTCCAAATAATCACCAGAAATTTCATCAAGAATTGAATACAAACAAATTTAGTACGTCAATAAAATCTTTTTCATTCGGAGTAATCAAAAATACTTTCGGAGTATCCGGATTTACTCCCGGAGTAATTGATCTTCCCGAATTCAAGCACAGGTGTATGCCATATTGCCGAATTAAAATGGAAAAATCTCGCGCGTACCGTATAGGCGTGGCGGTATTTACGGCAAAGATACGAATATTATCAGAAAGTAGCCGAATAATTTTTGTTTTTCACTCATTTATTCGTATCTTTGCAGCCAAAACCAATACATCGGTATGAAACAGAGCCAAATCAACGAGACGCTGCGCCGCAATGTGGGCGTGCTCTCAGAGCATACGGCGGATGAGATCCGGATGATGCCCACATCGACAGAGACACCCCTGCCATCGGTAGAGGATGTGAAGCAGATTGTCAGCCTCATCAAGAGCATCATCTTCCCCGACTATTTCAACAAACGTCAGCCCGACGAGCAGTTAAGGGCCTACCAGATAGGCGTGAGCATGGAACAACTGTACCAGTTGCTGCGCCAACAGATAGCCCGCGGACTGCAGTTCTGCGAGGATTGCTCTGAGGACGATGTCAAAGCGGCTGGCGAACGGCTGGCACTGACGTTTATCGACTCGCTGCCGGAAATCAAGCGTCTGCTCTATACGGATATCCAGGCTATGTTCGACAACGACCCCGCTGCTGCGACCTATGGTGAGGTGATCTTCTGCTACCCTGTGGTGAACACGATGACCCACTATCGCATCGCCCATCGCCTGCATGAGTTGAAAGTGCCTGTAATCCCACGCATCATCACCGAACAGGCGCACTCGAAGACGGGTATCGACATCCACCCGGGTGCCCAGATCGGCGAATACTTCTCTATCGACCACGGTACGGGTGTGGTGATTGGCGAGACCTCTATCATCGGCAACCACGTGACCCTCTATCAGGGCGTGACCCTCGGTGCCAAGAGTTTCAAGTACGACGAACAGGGGAATATGCTCAACGTGCCCCGTCACCCGATCATCGAGGATCATGTGACCATCTACTCGAATGCCTCTGTATTAGGGCGCATCACCATCGGCCACGACTCGACCATCGGCGGTAACATCTGGCTCACACACGACGTACCGCCCTACTCTCGCATTCTGCAGAGCAAGGCGGTAGACGCAAGTTATCAAGACGGTTTAGGAATCTAAGCCGTCTTTTTCTTTCCAAACTCAGGATCGATCTTCAACAGCGAGGTGACGACATACGTCATCGAACAGGCCACGATGACAATCAGGAAGAAGGTGCCATAGCCGACTGCCTCCTGCAAGGCACCGGCAAAGAGACCTGGAATCATCATCGACAGGGCCATCAGGGCTGTGCAGAGGGCGTAGTGGGCCGTCTTGTGTTCACCCTGACTATAATAAATAAGGTATAGCATATAGGCCGAGAAGCCGAAGCCATAGCCAAACTGCTCAATAAACACACAGATGTTGACGATGAACAGGTTCTGAGGCAGGACGTAGGCCAGATAGACATACACCAGGTCGGGCAACGTGATGGCCAGCACCATGGGCCACAGCCAGCGTTTCAGACCGTCGCGACTCGCCACGATACCACCGAGGATGCCGCCTAACGTCAGACCGATGACACCCACCGTGCCCTGCACCAGACCATATTCTGCCGGTGAGAGGCCCAGGCCGCCATTGGCCGTTGCATCAATCAGGAAGAGGGCACTCACCTTGGCCAACAGGCCCTCTGGCATGCGATAGAACAGCATGAAACAGATGCCGGCCCACACCTGAGGTTTCTGGAAGAAGGTCTTCAGCGTGACCCAGAATTCCTGCATGATCTGTGCCCCGTGCATCTTCTCAATGCCCTTATCCTCCGACGGACGCGGCAGGATGTATTGGTGCCACATCCAGAAAGCGATGAAGAGACCTGCCATGCCATAGAACATGAGACTCCACGAATATTTGATATTTCGCGTGAGCACCTCCAGATTGCCTGCCAACATCACCAGCAGGCCCTGGCCCACGATGGTGGCGATGCGATAGAAGGTGGAGCGGATGCCTACGAAATAGGCCTGCTTGTGCTCGTCGAGACCCAGCATATAAAAGCCGTCGGCCGCGATGTCGTGGGTGGCACTCGAGAAGGCCATCAGCCAGAAGAAGGCCAATGAGCCCTGCAACCAATAGGGGCCGGGAATCGTGAAGGCCACACCGCCCAGCGAAGCACCGATCAGCAACTGCATGGCGACAATCCACCAGCGCTTGGTCTTGATGATGTCGATGAACGGGCTCCACAGTGGTTTGATGACCCACGGCAGATAGAGCCACGATGTATAAAGGGTGATATCGGCATTCGACAGGCCGAGACGCTTATACATAATCAGCGAAATGGTCATCACCGCCACATACGGCAGACCCTCTGCGAAATAAAGGGTGGGCACCCAAGCCCAAGGACTTTTCTTATTCATATAATTGTTTGATTGTTGCATTGCGGTAATAGAACAGCAGAATCTCATCATAGGTCTTGCCCTGCTCGCCCATGACGGCAGCGCCAATCTGACAAAGACCGACACCATGTCCCCAGCCGGAGCCATGCAGGATAAACCGATCACCCTCCTTCTCCACCTCGAAGGCCGAAGAATAGAGATGGGTCTCACTCAGGGCACGACGTATCTCCAGTTCCTTGCCGATGGTGAAGGTCTTCTTGGTACCCACAATCTTCAGTTTCCAGATACGGCCACTCTTACCACGCTCCAATGGTATCAGGTCGGTAATCGTGCCGAAGTCGTCCTTGAGTTTGCGGTTCACCAGTTCAGAGAGTTCTGCCTGCGTATAGGCCACTGTCCAGCGATAGAAATCGGGCGTAGCCTGGTCATAGTCATTAAGCACCTGTGAGAGGACATGCTTGTCGCTGGTGTTACAATAGGGGTCGTGGAACGAAACAAGATAAGGTTTCGGCGTATCTTCCCAACAATACTGGAACTCCTCGGTCTGTCCACCACAACACTTCGAGAACCGCGTATCGCAAATCTCATCCTCATAGGCCAGAATCTGTCCGCGGGTGGCCTGAATGGCCTGTTCCACAGCCGGACTCGACTGTTTGGTGATGCCCTGATAACGCTGACAGTGGTCGTCGGCACACACATCAAAGATGGTATGATCCTCACGGTCGTACCAGCGAATCATCTCGTCATCCTTCTTGATAAATGAGAAGAAAGAGGTTCCGCCATTCTCCATCTGCTGGCGCTTGGCCATCTGTGCCAGAAGCCACGAACGGGAAATGACGGCGTGGGCCTTGAGGAATTCCAATGAGGCCGTGGCCGACATCTCGCTGGAAATGACACTCGTGAGATAACGCTCCACCGGCAGTTCGTTGATGGCCACGATCTTATCGGCCTCCACCACCAGACGGAGGGTGCCGCAGAACACCTGCGTCTCCTTGCGCTCCCAATGGAAATTGACACCGATGGTGACATCGTGCAGGGAGAAAGACGCATCATCTTCCTGAGGCGTGAAGGTGAGTTCACGATACTGGTTGCCCCGCCACAGGATACCGCCCTCGAAGAACTCGACCGTCTGGAGGCCTGTCAACACCTCACCTTTGGCGGTATAGGGTTTGTTGAGTTCAAATGAGATCTTCTCGGCACTCACAATACCTACGGTGACATTCGGTTCCTTCTTCATCGACCGCTGGCCATTTGCAATATCACTGCTGCCACTCTGAGATTTCAGAGCGTCGATCACATGCTGGAGGGCCTCACCCTTCAACGTGATCTCGTCGAGGATGCCTAATGCCATCTCTGGTGTCAGGCGCTCAAAATCCTCCTGTCGCGGTGTGATGATAAGTCCCGCCATGTCGAGGGCACCCGGGGAGATGACAAACTGATTGTCACCTTCTTTATAATAACAATCAGGACGGTGTTTCGTACGGGGGAACACCACCGACAGGAAATCGTCGTTACTACGCCAGGCCACGATATTCATCATCGGCTCGGGATCTGCGGCAGGCAGGGCCTCGTAGAGCCTACGGAACAACTGCTCGTCGCCATACTGCGAACGGCTTCGAATGAGCAAGGCCGTACAGGGATAGTCGTCGATAAGCGCAATCCCCTCATCATCATTCAGAGTGACAAGTGGCGTAAGATTACGCGACAATCGCTGCCACGACATCTGAAGCGGCAGCAGACCGCTGGTACCTGCCTGGAAATGGGCATGATCGGGGGCCGAAGCACCACACAGCGGCCCATTATAGAAGACCATCATCTCAGGGAAGGCCTCCAACAGTTTATGTATCTCGCCATAAGCGTCGAGAATCCGCTGGGGCTGGTGTTTCAGCGAAGGAATGGTGAAGTGCTGCTGTAAGATCGGGAAGGGGTTCACCAACAACTCAAACTGGCCGTCGACCTCCTTCTTGATCTGCTCCTTGGGACGGTTCTTCTCACAGAGGAAACAAGGCCGCTCCGCGATGGTCTTCTGATCGATTTTGGCACCCGTAGACACCATGCGGGCAGGGTTCCATTGCACCTGGATACTATAGGCGCCCACCGCCAACTCACGGACCTTGGCACTGCGCAGGTCATGATACCGCTGTCGGGCGGCCTCCCATTTCTCCAACTGACGGTTGAAGAAACGCTGCAAGGGAGAGTCGGCCATCAGTTCCTGTTTACCCTGAAGCATCTGTTGACGGGCAGCAATCTCCAGCGTGCGCAGGCGGTCTTTATAGAGGTTGTTGGCATTGACCTTGTCGATACTGAGGGCAGCATCGCTGTTTCCACCCCAGCGGCGACACAGATAGAGTTCGGTATAGATGCGCCCGATGCGGTAATGGCGCGAGAAAACCAGTCCGAGGGCATAATCCTCACCATAACTAGTGTTCGGGAACTGGATCTGGCGCAACAAGGGGGTGAAGAAAGCACGGGGTGCACCAAGACCATTGATGCGTAGGGCATTATTCGGCCCGTTCTCATCGGTCCACTCCTGATGGTCGATCAGGCCCGGCGGCAGGGTATTCAGTTCAAAGTCGCACATACGGTAACTACCTACCACCATGGCGGCATTCTGCTTATAGAAAGCATCTACAATCTGTTGCAGGGTCTTCGGCGAGGAATAGAGGTCGTCGGAGTCCAACTGGACGGCAAACCTTCCGCACCGATCGTCATTGATGGCCACGTTCCAGCAGCCGCCGATACCCAGGTCATTACGATCTGGGATAATATGAATCAACCGCTCGTCATGCATACCCTTCAGCAGTTCCGTGGTCCTGTCGGTAGAATGATTATCCACCACAATGACATTGAACTTGAAGTTGACCTTCTGCCCCAACGCACTGTTGACAGCATCCATGATGGTCTTCTCACGGTTGAAGACGGGAATCACCACCGAGGCCTCGATGTCGAAGTCCTGCTCGTTGAAGTCAGGACGGCGGTAGAACGAAGGATCAATCTTGGCACCAATCTCAGCCAGATGGGCAGTGGCGGCATGTTCCATCTCGATCTGCACCTCACGATTGCGGGGGTTCACATAGTCAAACTGCTTCACGCCCGAAGCCCTTAGGTCGGTCTCCTCTTCTGTATACAGACACTCGTTGATATGGAAAAGCGTCCCCTTGCGACTCAGGAACAGGCGCAGAGCATAGAGTCCTGCATACTGGTAGTCGTGCTCACCGGCCTGCATGGCAAAGGTGTGCAACAACGAGGTCTTGAACAGCCACAGGCTACCGAAATCGAAGTCATCGCGGATGCTGCCAGGGAAATAGTCGATCACAGGGTGACCGGTGCGGTCTGAATAGACCATCGCCGCATTCGAATCGCTGGCCACACGGAGCATCCTGTCAAGCGCCCCCTGTCCCAACAACACCTTCACGGGCTTTGTCAGCAACAGTACATAATCGGCCTTGGCATTCTCCGCCACCTGCATCAACGCATTGCTGCTCATCACCCCAGTGTCTAATAACGTAATATTCTGAACGGTCTTGCTGTTACGCAGTTGTGAGACGATTTCCTCAGCAACACGCTCATCAAGGGCCGGCAAGAAACAATCTATCTTTTCTCTCATGACAGTTCTATATTGTAAATTTGTGGCAAAGATACGCATTATTTTTTAAAAACTCGAATATAATTTGGTTTTTCGCCCGAATTGCACTAACTTTGCACACGAATTCTAAAAATCAGACTAGGATGGACAGTGGAAAGCAGATGCTCATCGGTAAGACACTCGACGAACTGAAAATCGTCGTGGGTGAACTTGGCATGCCTGCATTCACGGCCAAGCAGATGGCCCAATGGCTCTATCAGCAGCATGTGGGCAGCATCGACGAGATGACCAACATCTCCAAAGCCAACCGCGAGAAGTTGAAGGCCCAATACGAGGTAGGCGCCATGCCCCCGATCGACTGTCAGCGTTCAAAGGACGGCACCATCAAGTACCTTTTCCCTGTGAGGACGGGCCAATTCGTCGAGACGGTCTTTATCCCTGACCATGACCGTGCCACGCTCTGCGTCTCCTGTCAGGTGGGATGTAAGATGAACTGCCTATTCTGTCAGACAGGCAAGCAGGGGTTTGAGGGCAACCTCACCGTGGCCGACATCCTGAATCAGATTTATGCCCTGCCGGAGTGCGACCAACTGACAAACATCGTCTTCATGGGTCAGGGAGAGCCCATGGATAATCTCGACGCTGTACTCAAGGCCACACAGATCCTCACGGCTGACTACGGTTGGGCCTGGAGCCCCAAGCGCATCACCGTGAGCAGTGTCGGCGTCAAAAGTAAACTCAAGCGTTTCCTCGACGAGAGTGAGTGTCATGTCGCCATCTCGATGCACTCTCCCCTGCCCGAACAGCGTCGGATGCT
>Ga0310690_10000866_pt1 | contig 59181 bp, 93 predicted proteins | sample AusTroGonzalo_MG_2_FD_207661 | JGI IMG/M metagenome (GOLD analysis project Ga0310690, IMG submission 207661) | Bovine rumen microbial communities from tropical cattle in Woodstock, Queensland, Australia - Gonzalo_04 (v2) (version 2) | ecosystem: Host-associated > Mammals > Digestive system >... | reverse complement strand
AAAGCGGCAGACAAGGCGGCGTGGTATGCTGAATATTACACACCGAAAGACCATGTAAACGCTATTGAAGAAGCTATGCGCGTTGCAGACAAGGCGGCTTGGTATGCTGAATATTATACTCGCGACCCGTTCGCGGCGAAAAAAGCCGAAGAACAGAGAGTAGCAGACAAGGCGGCTTGGTACGCCGAGTATTACGGCGGTAAAAACCCCGTTGAGGAAATCGAAAACACGGTAAAAGATGGCGTCAAGATCAAAGGCGAGGTCAAACTTGCTGACGAGGATTTAAAGATGTTCCGGGATATAGCCGAGGGGCGTTACATGACAAATGTAAACCTTGAAACCCTCGCGCCGAATATATCCGTTTCGGTTGAGGGTGGCGCGTCCTTATCTGCTGACGAGATCGCGGCGGCGGTTGCACAAGTGATCGCAGAACAGCGCGCAGAACGTACCGCCATAGCACATTAAGGGGGTTAAACCATGCAATACGTTGAAACAACAACTAAAATATGGCTGACAATGAAATCGGGGCTTTATCAATTCCCGATAAACCCCGCAAAGTTGGAACTTGCCCGCACAGCCCCGCAAGACACGTTTGATATCATCGGACTCGGACAGATCACAAGCCCCAAAATGCCGAATTTGCGGGTTATCAAGTGGACTTCATATTTTCCGCAGGAAATGAGCGCATATACGGGCGCGGCGCAGACCCCGCAGGATTTCGTAAACGCCTTAAATGAGGCGATGGAATCTAAAGAGGTATGTACCCTCACCGTAAGGCGCAAAACGGGCGGGGATAGCGTTTTAAACGTCGTAATAACCACGTTTAGCCCCGCTGACGTGGGCGGTACTCCTAACGACGTCGATTATACGATAGAGTTTAAGGAATGGCGCGATTATAGCCCGATCGTTCTTGACGTTACAACCGACGAAGCGAAGCCCAAAGCAAAGAAGAAGAAGCAACGCAAAACCGAACCCGTTATAGCTGTCGGGGCTACAGTGGTAGCAAACGGAAAGTATTATTACGACAGCTACGGAGCGAAGCCCTACGGAACGGCGAACAACCTCAAAACAAAGGTTAAAAGGATCGTTGAGGGGCGCGCATATCCTATTTTGATAGGCGATAAAAGCCCGTTAGGGTGGATTAAACAAGCCGATTTACAAGTAAAGGGGTGATACCTTGAATTTGTCACTAAAAGCCCAAATAAACGCGAATACGGTCAAAGATTTCGCCCCCTGCTGTAGCAAGGTAACGACAACAACACAGCGTTACGACGCGGCGGGCAAAATGTCGTTTACAATCGTTGCTGATACAATCGAGATCCCGCAGGGTTCAAAGGTTTATTGCGAAGTTGACGGGGTGGGGCTTTTTTCGGGCTACGTGTTTAAGGCAGAAAAGACACAAGCCCACTCCTTGACATACACTTGTTACGACCAACTCCGATACTTGAAAGCAAAAGCGTCATACGCGTTTAAAGCGGTCAGCTTGACAACCATAATTAAGCAGATCGCAAGCGACTTCAAACTCACAGTTGGCGACCTTGTGGAAACGGGGTATAAATTCCCCTCGCTTATCAAAGATAACGAATCGTGTCTTGACATCATCTTTGACGCGCTGACCGAAACGATAAGGCAGACGGGCAAAATATACGTCTTTTATGACGATCTCGGCAAGCTGACGCTTAAAGAAGCGAACGACCTCACATGGAGTGCCGTGATAGGTGACGCGTCGTTGTTATCGCAATATAGCTACACGCAAAGTATAGACAGCAACACGTATAACCGCGTGAAGCTTGTCAGACCGAATGAAACAACGGGCAGGGCTGATACATACGTTGCACAGGATAGCGACACCATAAACAAGTGGGGCGTGTTACAGCTTTACAAGACCGTTGATAAAAACATGAACCGGGCGCAGATTGAGCAAACCGCCCTCGTTTACCTTGCGTACTATAACAAGGTATGGGAAACGCTCAAATTATCAAAGGTTGTCGGATATACGCCCTTGCGTGCGGGGTGGATAGTGCCCGTTATGATTTCTGACATCAATATCAGCTTGGCAGGATTACCGCAGAAATTTATCTGCGATAAAGTTACTCATACATTACAGGGCGAAAGTCATTTAATGTCATTAGAAGTAAAGGTATATTGATATTATGGATATATTGGAAAGCATACAACGCGTTATACAAGAGAACTACGACGCACAGAAGCCCGCCGAATTTACCGCGGGAACGGTCGTTAGCGCAAGCCCGTTAAAGATCAGTATTGACGTGCAGTTGCCCCCGTTAGAGGGTGACACGCTTATCTTAACGCAAGCGGTCAAGGCGTGGAACGAAGAAGTAAATATTTCGATAAACGGCGGTACACAGCAGACCGCCGTTATTTATCATAAGGCACTCGCACAGGGTGATAAAGTCGTTATGTTGCGCGTAGCACACGGGCAACGCTTTATTGTACTGTCGAGGGCTTAAAAGGAGGGTTGGCACATGGACGGACTACTCCCCGCGGGGGTTGACATCACAACCGTTGATTACGGTGAAGAATCAAACAACACGTTCATCGCAAGTAACGGTCAGATAGTCGGCATGGACGACGGGTTTTTAGCGGTCAAACAAACCGTTTTAAATATCCTCAATACGGAGCGATACAAGTATCAAATATACAGTAGCAATTATGGCGTTTCATTTGCTGACCTTATCGGTAAAGACCGCGATTTTGTCCGGGCGACACTACCCGAAAGAGTAAAGGACGCGCTCACGCTTGACGATCGCGTGCAAGGCGTAAGAAATTTCGTATTTTCGTTTGTGGGCGACGCTTGCGCCGTTACATTTGACGTTGCAACGGTTTACGGCACGTTTGAGCAGGAGGTGATATTAGAATGATTGATTTTAGCGGATATACAAAGGCAAAAATCGAGTCAGATATGCTTGCACAGGTTGACCCTAATATTGACACACGCGAGGGGTCAATGGTTCAGACAGCTTGCGGAATGTGCGCTTATGCGTTGGAGGGGTATTACTTGGAATTAGACAAGGTGCAGAAAAACGCATACTCGCAGACAGCGCAAGGCGACGCGTTAGACCTTGTTGCAAAGACGCATAGCACCATACGACTACTTGCAAGCCCCGCGGTCAGACAAGGAACGTTTCTTGATGATAACAGCGACCCCGTTACGATCCCTGTTGGTTCACGTTTTAAGACGATCAACGGCGAGGATAGCGTTGTTTTCGTTTCGGGGGATTTAATCAGCGCGGGAGTCTATGAACTCACCTGCGAAACGCCCGGAATCATCGGCAACAGTTACACGGGCGCGATATTACCTATTACCGCGATAAACGGACTTGCAAGCGCGACAATCGGCACGATTATAACCGTCGGAGCAGATGAAGAAACCGACGAAGCATTACGCGTTCGATATGATAATGGTTTTAAAACCATATCTTCAAACGGTAACGTCATGAGTTACCACAACATTTGTACGCAGATACCCGGCGTTGGCGCTATACAGGTACACCCTACAACGTTTGTTGTTGCCCCGAATTTACAAGCGTCAATCAGCATACTTGTTTTGGATAGCAATTATGAGCAACCGTCCGCAGAACTTGTGGCAGAGGTTCAAAACGTGTTAGCCCCGGCAGGGTCGGAATTTGGAACAGGACTAGCCCCTATAGGCGCGGTTCTTTATATCAACGGGGCTACACCATACAATGTCGATGTATCAGCTACGGTAACGTGGGATACAGGGCGAGGCGGTGCAGACGATGTGCAAGCCGTAGAAGATGCAATAGCAAACTACTTTAAAGAAACGACCCGTGATAATTGGGGTGTTCCTGCGTTGGGGGCGTTGGTGTCATACACATTTTATATTTATAGATCGCGCGTAACGGCTATTATCCTTGACGTTGACGGAGTAGTAAACGTAACAGATGTTGAGTTTATGGGGTATCCTGTAGACATACGCTTCGACGCCGGAAACCCTACATACAGCAAATATCCCGCACTAGGAACGGTGACATTATCATGACAAAAGATGATTTGTTAAAACTTTTACCGCCGTGGTTTCGAGAAATCAAAGAATATCACGAAATATGCAAGGCGTACGCATACGCACTTACAGAGGCAGAAAACGCCTCGAAAAGCGTATATAACAACCTGTTTTTAGAAACGTGCGATGAACCGACTATAGCTTATTGGGAAAAGCGTATGTCGATTTACCCTGAACCCGGCGAATCGCTTGATGTTCGGAGGCAACGCGTAATAAGCCGTTGGAATATGCAAGGCGTATTTAATGAGCGGTACCTGCGCGAACAACTAGACAGGGCGTTCGGCGCGGGCAATTACGACATCAACTATTACCCGACTTTAGAAAACGGCACTCATAACAATATTGCACAATTAGTGTTATATGCCATAGACTTTACCGCGCTTGATATTTTTGCGGAAATATGGAACAATACCGCACCCGCGCAATTTGGCATAGAACTAAAATACATGATAACAGAGGAAATAGACGGAAACGCATATTTCGGCGGCATAGTAACAGAAACCATTGTAGAAACTATCGGTTAGGAGGGAAAACAACAGTATGTTTAATGTAGTATTTACAGACGAGGGGCGCGCGCTCATAGCAGAAATCGCAAGCGACATTGATTATTCGCTTCTAATATCCGATGTTAAATTTTCGGATCATGATTACACAGGGCAAGAAGCAACCGTAACAGAGGCAACGTTCACGGGTGATTTTGCAAGCGGAACAAACACAATTAGCGTTGTAGACTCAACCACAATGCGGATTGAATCGAGTTTTGACAACCGCTACATAAACGTGCAAAAAGACCTTTACACGATCGGTATTTTTGCGAAATGCGTAAAAGTGAACGGCATGATATATACGGAGATAGATAGCGGTTTGCTTGCCGTTTGTACCGTTTCAACGCCTCGTATCATACCCCCGTATGCTGATGCGCCGTTTTCGGTATTTTCGTACAACATCAATCTTGCTGTAGGTAGCGCGGACAACGTAACCGTTGTTGAAACACAAGCAGGCGTACAGTATAAAGAACTCATCACCCCCCTAACCATCAATGGCAACACCGAAAGCACGGTTGAGGACGCGTTAGACGGGCTTAACGATTATTCGGACGCGCTCAAAGACAACCTCGCGGCGAACGAGAACGTTTACGGGGCGAAGAACCTTAATAGTTATCCGTATAAAGATACAACGAAGTCTTTAAACGGCATAACATTCACAGACAATGGGAATGGAACAATAACCGTCAATGGAACAGCGTCAGCGAACACGGTGTTTGATATGCACTTGTACTTGGACAATCCGTGCATTGTAGAAAACGGAGCATACATTTTATCGGGGTGTCCGTCAGGCGGTGGAATCAGCACTTACAACATTAGAGCGTATGAAAAAAATTCAGGCGGAACAGACGTTGTAATAGGCAAAGACTACGGCGATGGTGTAACTTTAACGCTCAATGGCGACTATTACGATAGCAACTCCGTACACCTTGATTTGGCTATCGTTGTAACAGCGGGTGCGGTTATTTCAACACCCATCACGTTTAAACCCATGCTCCGTGACGCTCGTGTTATTGACCCCACATTCGCTCCGTTTGCGGAAACCAACTTACAACTGACGCGCAAGACAAGTGGTTTGAGCAACGAAAACTTGCTCGACAATGGTTGGTTCACGATTAATCAAAGAGGTTGGGCAAGCGCAGTCGGCATTTATAATTCATATTGTGTTGACCGTTGGAAAATGACGTACGGGGACGTTATGGGAACAATCGAAGCAAGTTCAAACGGATTGCATATCATACCCAACACACTAGGAGACAGAACCACAATATATCAACCGTGCGAATCAAGCGTATATAATTTACTCAATGGCAAAGTATTGACATTCAGCGCACTTTTGTCAGATGGTACCTTGTACAAAGGAAGTAATACTCTTGACACTTCCACTTCTAATTATATTGATTTTGTTGTAAACGAAAAAATACAACTGCGTTGGAATGGGGGATATAAGTCCTTTTGGGTTGATGTGCTCGACGAAATTACAATCCGCGCGGTCAAACTCGAACTTGGCACGGTCAGCACGCTTGCAAATGATGTAACACCCGATAATGCACTTGAACTTGCCAAGTGCCGTGCTTCAACCGCTGACCCGTCCGATACATACGCAAACAAGGGAAACCTTGTGAACTATGCGGATATGACGAGCATATATGTCACAGGCTCAACCAACACGACAGGTGTGACCATCGCAAGCGGCACGTTCTTTTACCTTAACGGTCAGTTTTGCAAGGCGATTGCGGATATTGCGGCTAATGCGACATTCACGCTTAACACAAATTATAGCGTTGACACCGTAGGCGCGGAAATTGCAAGTTGTAGCAAAAGGCAATACACCTTGTTAAAAAATGCAACAAACACAGATGGAACAGTCGTTTATACCTTAAACGATAACATAAGCAATTATAAGGAACTTGCACTTTATTTAAGATACTCAAATCAAATATTAGGGGGAACAATAATTCCTACATCATTACTTGGAACGAACGAAGAAATGTTTGCAGATATCCCCGCATCAAATGATTTAGAATACGCAAGAGTTAAAAAGTTGTCAGATACGACGGTCAACCTTTGGACTAAAGGCACTTTAAGTGGCTCAAGCGCATGGCTTTATGGCATAAACTAAAAACAAGGAGGACTAAAACATGAATTACGCAATTATCAGACAGGTTAACGGGAACTTCTTCGTTGAAGGCGAGGGCTTCACAACGCCTGATTCAGCTATTATGGCTTGGTACGATGTGTGCAAGGCTAACAGAGCCGCCCAAGACGTTGTAAAGGCTACAATCTTAATCGTTGATGAAAACCTTGACCCGTTAGATGGTGGTAAATACAAGGAAACAATCGCACACGCACAGAACGCGTAAAGAGGTAAGCGCATGACTTGCGGTCAAAGACTTGTCGAGGATATAAAATCCCAAACAATCACAAAAGATTGCTTGCATGAAAACGGTAAAGAATTTAGTACGGGGTATGCGAAGTTATATCTATACAAATTCAAAAAGTATTTATCATCGGTTGGGAAATATATTCAAGACATGCGAGTAACAGAACCTACAGGGGCATTAAAAAGGTGAGGCGATAACACCACAACACCACGCCCAACTATCCTTGTGTAGTCAGGGTTGAGATTTCGCCCTGCCCCTCTTGTAATATAGAGGGGTGAGCGTTTTCGTATTATCTTGAAAGGGGGTATTCCTATGAAAAAGAAAGACTGGGATTTGAAGTCGATTGTGACTATCTCTGTAACAGCCGTGATGTGCATAGCTTTCCTGATAACTCTTATCTTCGCTCTTATCGGCAAGATTGAACCTACTTCGGGAGTCGTTATGTGTGTGATTCAGGCGTTCATCAGCGGTTACAACGCTATCTACGCGTTCTACTTCTCCAAGAAGAAAGACGACAAGAAAGAGGGTGAGTAGTCATGAAAGCTGACGTTAACGCGGTTGTGGCTACTTTCAAAACGCTTCTTGCTAATCAGTGTCCTTATCTTTGGGGCGGTAATGGCGAGATTGTAGCCGAAACGACTATCCACACAATCTTAATCAGTGAGAGTGCTTCTAAAGACTCGAAAGAGAACGCCAAGAACGCAAGCCGTGTACTTGCTCATGTAGCAGACCTTGCCAAGGCAGGCGTGAATCTCTACAAGGCTAGATTTCTCGACTGTTCGGGAGCGGTTATCTACGGATTGCACGAACACGGATTATTCTTTAAGGACGTGAACGCTGACACGCTTTACAGACTTGGCAAGGACGTTCCTGTGAAGAAAGCCAAAAAGGGCGACTTGGTATTCAAGGGTGACGACTCTAACAAGAATCATGTCGGCATTTACATCGGTGACGGAAACGTAATCGAGTGCAAAGGACGTGACGTTGGTATGTATCAATCCAAGTTATCTACTTGGAAGTATGCCGCGCACTATTCTTGGTTCGACTCTCTTGCTCTTGGCAGGCGGCTTAAACTTACTTCTCCGCACATGACAGGCGAAGATGTCAAGTCCGTTCAGTTCGCTTTGTGTTCTCGCGGATTCAAACTCACTTGTGACGGAGATTTCGGAAAGCTGACCGAACAGGCGGTTGCTGATTTTCAGAAGTCCGCTGAACTCACTGTCAACTCTTACGGTGTTGTCGGGCGTGTTACTGCCGAAGTACTTGGGTTTACTTACAATATTTGATTCATGCGCCTTGTAACTGCAATTACTCGGTGTGGTCTTACCTCTATCCTTTTACCCCTCTGCTGATTATTCGGTAGAGGGGGTTTTTATTTGCTCTAAACACTTCTCATGAGTGCAAAGTAGTGATTTTGATTTCGATAAAATAAAAAAGAGCAGGAAGATTTTATCTAGCGTCTCTTTTAATGCGGTTATTTTGACCGTTAAGGCAGGTTTCATATCAAAGCGGATAAAGTTATCACCCAAAGGGCAAAAGGGCAAATACGGGCAAATTAGAGCGTTTTAATTTTGTTCCCATAAAACGGGTACGCCCCCTGCAAGCATGGGAGAAACTCGCAAGGGGCAATAGGGAGATTTTCAAACGTCCACGTAAGTATAATATAACTACTACCTGCCGATGTCAATATGGTTTTTGAGCAGTTTGTTATCTTTTTTCCAATGATCTCTGTTGGGTTTAGCACCGCGAAGATTGTTAGCTGAACGCTCTCTACACGTTTCACACAGCCTATGCGTTGTGTCTGTTAACTTAGTTCCGCAGACATAGCATAAACCATTGGCAACCCATTCAGAACGGGGCAAGTCAGAAGCCATTAAACCGAGTTTGAGCCTGCGCTCCCTTGACCGTTCGCTGTGTTTACTCGCACAAACGGCACAGTATTGCTTGCCTTTAACACTCGGACGCTTACCGCACTTAACACAGATACCCTGCTTCTTGCGTCTCTCTTTACGTGCCTTGTAGTTTTCGCGTTCCTGTTCCATTATCTTATCGTGGTTTGCCTGCTTATATGCCTTAGCCTTTTCGTAACATTCTTCGCAGAGAATCTTTCCTGCTCTTGCCTTACGCGTTCCACAGCAGGTGCATATACCTATGGTGCGGACAAAATCACGGTTCTGCTTCTTCTTGTTACGCGCCTTTTCGAGACATCTATCGCAGAGAGCCTTCCCCTCGGCTATTTCCGCGCCACAGAAGCCACACAGCCCCATAGACCTATATTTCTGATACGTTCTTGATGACATGATTATTCTTTTAAGCCCCCTTCTTTGACAAGTCGTGAGAACAAGCGTCTTACTTTTATATGCCTGATCTGCTCCAATCTTTCGGAGAAGTTACCTATGCTTTTCTCGTAAATCATTTCCAACTGCTCAAGCATGATTTTCACGTCGGCTATTTCTTCAACAACGTGATCGAAAGTATCGCTACCGCACCTTGTTTTGAGGATTGCCTGCGTGAGTTCTGCCATTTCCTCGATAGCCTTGTTCTGCTGTTCGACTGCTCCGTAATGCTTGATAGCCGCGTCAAGCGTCATACGCCTAAATTCCGAAATATCACCGTAGTTAGACCATGTTACTTCAACACCTGTTGCTTCCATGATTCTCATTCGCTTGAAAGCCATACACGTACCCTTGCTAGGCTTAACAGAAGCCCACTCGCTGAACGCAACAAGGTTATCAATTCTGTAGTGTCCGTAAGGAACGACAAGGTGCTTGCTCCCATCGTGCGAGTCAAAGGAAGTTATTCCTTCCTGACGCGTGTGAATGGTGATGTATTCGTCACCCGATATGTTGTAAACTTCGATGTACTTCAATGCGTCAAAGCTATCGCATTTAAGAACAATTTCCTTCGGCTTGTTGAGGTAGTCATAAATCGTGATTTTCATTATCATTCTCCTGTTTTGTTTTATTTCGCCTGCTTACGGCGTTATTCCATGCGGTTATAGCGCTATATGCCGTTATCTTGCTCCCGTAGTTAGCGCCACATTTGCTACACCGCACGATGTAATCCTCGCGCTTGCTTGTCTTGATACAAACTATAGACGGCTCATTTCCGCACAAGCATTTTAAAATCTCAAAATCGTTGTTCGTTTTCGATTCACACCTTTTCGATCATTTTGATTTTGTCCTGCGATATGGCAAGCCCCGAGAATCCTTTAGCGCATAACTCGGTCTTTACCCTTCCGAGAGCCTTTGAGTACGACTCTTGGAACTGCCGTTGCAGGAATTGAATGTTGTCCTGCCCCATAGCCCACTCGCGTAATACTCTCGGTGAACCGATTACGTCTTGGATAACCTCAGGAAGATTATTGTATTCTTCCGTTGCGTTGCTCCCCGAATTGCATAAAGCCTTATAAACCGTTACCCACGCTTGCTCGGGCGTCTGATAATCCGTCATAGCCTGCTTTACACAAATGTCGATTAGCTGACCTGTTGACGGTGCAAAGCCACTCGCATTTGTCCTTGCATAAACCATCAGAGCGCTCTCAATTGCAGGATAATCGAACGGCTCAAGTATCTTTGTCCACACCGTAAGCATTGAAGTCTTATCCTCAACCTTGAACGACGGGAATATCGCGGACATTCCTGCGAGTATCTTGCTCGTTTCTTCTCTGTTCATTGAATATATCCCCCTGCCTATTCGATGGTTGTTTTGTAAGTAGTATAGTCCTTTCTGTGTTTGAATACAATGTTTTTATTCCTCTTGGGAGTGGACAAGTCTACCTTACCGCCCGTGTTTAAGTGAGCGACATCTTTTGTTCCTACAAGGAAATCCCCTTGAGTATGATATATGTAGCAACCATCGAAGCCGTACAGCTTTATGCCCCAATGATGAACCGAGAAAACGCAAGACTCAATGCTAATATTCTTGTGGTATCCGTTACCTTTTGAAACTGTGTGCGTTCCGATCCCGTTAGGGCAAGACTTGATCGTGCAAGTACGAAGAATGATATTGCTACAATGCGTACCGTCGTAGCATGGAGAGTCGGGCTTTGCACCCTTGACCTTTAAGCCGTCGTAATTGGCAAAGTCGAGTTGGATTGCTTCCCTAAATGCTTCGCCTTTTTTAGACGATTGATTCTTGATTAAAAAGTTTTCCAACAAAACGTCTTTGCAGGCGTTGATTTCAACAGAGTGCATACCTCTGCAACCATCTATAATGACCCCTCGGAACGAAATCGACTTGCCATGAAACAGTGTAATGACGTTTGCGTTTTCGGTAACTGATCCTGCGTAAAATTGACCGCCTATCCACTCAACGTCATGGACACCGTTATATTTTACCGTTGCAGGCGATACATAGGTCTGCAACATTCTTCCTTTGTGATTACGGACAAACACAGCCTTTTCTGCGTTTACCTTAGTGTTGCTATGAAGAACCAAACACTCGTCGAGAGTATAAGTTCCCAATCCAAACTCAAAATCTCCACCATTTTTCAAGGCTTCGTTGATCTGTCTCGTAGAAAAACTCGGCTTAATTGTTACCATTGTCCTTGCCCCTTTCCTCAAATTCGCACTTCCACTTTTCGCAAGCATATCTCTGCGTTCGCTTGTCTAAGACATGGTGCTTGCATACTTCACAATTCCTTTCCTGAACAGAAGCTATCTTGTCGTCGTTAAGCCAATCCGTGTCAATGAACGCTTCGTTCCCTGTTACAAGAAATCCGACATTATCCATTGTTATCCCTCTTTTCTGCCTTTGCCTTCTTGTCCACAGAAGCCATGTCTTTCATTATCTTTTCTATCCTCTTGACGGTATCGTTAAGGCGGTCAATATCTCTCGACATCTGCGGAACGTCGATTATAACCGTTGCCATAAACCAACCGAAAATCGAAACCAAAACTCCGTAGATTATGTATGCAAGTATTTCCATCAACTATCCCCCTTTCCTTTTTTAAAAATCCGATCAACTTCAACAGGGTCATGTAAAAACATTTTGGACACCTGATACTCTGCGTTGCCATCAGCCTTGTTCGCGTAATTAGCCGTTATCAACTCTATCGAAAGATAGATACCCATAACGATGAAATAATCCTGCTGATTGCATACGTTGTATTTGGCGCTCAATTGGTACAGATCGTTTTGAATATTCCTGAGCAAATCATCGTCTTTTAGGATAATCTTTTTCGCTGATGGTGCGTCTGCCAACTTCTTATGCAAAAACAACTCCAACTCGTGAATATTGCTGTTCGCGTAGTTGATGTAAATTTCGTTTTTGTCGATCATATTGATTGCTTTGTTGAGCCTTCGCCTGATGATTTCATGCACAGCCCCTATAATGATCCCCAACGCCACCATGCATACAACCAATATTGTAACAGCTAATTCCAATGTCATTTTTATTCTCCCTTCTTCTCCGCGTTTTCGAAAAACTCTTTCATATCAAACCACTTGTCTTTGATTATGTTGCCTATGCAAGTAACACAACTGCCTAAACCGCCCACCTTGACTCTTGCATAACAGCCTACTAAATCTTCCCACGCGTCAACACCAACAGTGTCCATAATCTTCATCATAGCGATCAGACCGTCACTTGTTGCGTCAAAAGATTCTTCTTCCGTACAGCCTGCGTCCGAGAAGTTATGTCCTATGCTATAGTTGCCAAGAACCACGCCAAAACCTGCTCCCTCAACTGTAATCTTGAAGGTAAGGCAACAATGGTCTTTCATGCTCAGAGAAACCTTTGTGATTTTTACGTTCTCTATTCTTTCCACTAATTCTCCCCCTCTCTGTGCCATATATGCTGACCGCTCTCCGTCGTTTCTTTTGTAAGGGTAACGGTTTCCTCAACTGTGTCGGTGCTTAAATACTCCACATAGGCGTGTGTGGTAATTTCGGGGCGGCTACCCTTTTCCCAATCAATGTCCATTACAATGTGGTGACATTCGGGAACTACGTACTGCTCAAGCCTTTTGCGAACCTGTTCCAAGATTTCGGCAATATGCACGTTATTTGTCGTTACTTGGTAAAGTTTTGTTTCTTCTTCTCCTACTCTAACGGTTGTTACATCAATCATCTTTACTCCTTTCTGAAATCGTAGATTTCCTCGTTGCCGTTTTCTATTATTATTCCCGTAACTCTTTTACCGCAAACAGGGCAACGCTTAATCTTGTTGGTAGGTTCGCCATCGGGGTCATATACCATAAACTCACTTCCGCAATTACGACACCACATAGGCTTTATGTACCACTCGATATGTTCGTCAGATATACCTATCGTTGTGGTTTCACTGTCGCTGTCGCTTACCATCTTGACGATCAATTCACGCGGGATTTCGAGGTAGTACACCATAGGCGGTAAATCGGCTCTTGCCGCACTTAACGGGATAAGCAGATTTTTGTTATCGTCTAATTTCGGCTTATATATAATGCCCCTGACGTCACGCATGATTCTTACAAGTTTTATTTCGTTGTTTTCTTCGGTCATTCTGTCTTACCCCCTCTACTGTAAGCATCGAACACTTCTCTGATTCGGTTACATATTTTCTTGTTAGCCGTAAGCAAGCGAGTGTCAAACAGGGTCACAGGTTCGCCTGAATCATCAGGAACAGGCTCGAAAAAGTCACATATTATACCGTGAACAGCATCGATGATACGTGGTTGAAGCGCTTCGATGTCTGCGATCTTGTCCTCGTTTACCATCTTCGCTAAAACATACTCAATATATCCGAACCGTCTTTTTCCGTCATGGGTAGCTTCGGGTATGTATTCTGACGCCCTGACAAACTCGTACCCTTCATCAAACGCCTTTTGTAAAAGATTTACGTCACCTTTTCCATCGTCATAAGTCCTGACTACTTTGTACTGTTTCATGTCTTTGCTTCACCCCCCTCTAACTTATGTACTACGTTCATTAGTTCACGTCTTAGTCTTTTAATGTCGTCTTTAGTCCTTGTATAGCCTATCCAAGTCCACCGATCACGTTCGTATTCTCTTGTTGATTTAACAAGTCGATTCATTAAGTCCTGACAGAATTTCAAATCTGTCATTATCTCGTTCTTGCTTATCTGTGTCTGCATTTGTCTTTACACCCTCTTTCCAACAAAAATACTTGCCGTAATTGCGTTATGCGCTACCGTATATGTGACGTTCGGAGATATATCAGCCAATAGTTGCTTTTTAATTCTCTCTTTAAGCGCAATAATGTGTTCGTCGCTGTAGGTCAAAAACGGATAAAGCGGAGTAGCCGTCTTGTATTCCTTAATCTGAACGTCCTGCAAGCCGTGAAAATGCGGCGATACAGTGCTAGGGGAAAGTCCACGTTCAAGAAACTTAACCCGTCGCTTCAATGCCTTACACTTCTGTCGTAGATTCATGTGTTACCCTCTCTTTCCACGTCTGCTCCTATGATTGTCGGACAATCACTTGTATCAACATGACCTATGATATGATTATCTATATCATCAGCGTCAATCAATCTCCCGTGTCCTTTTGGAAGTGGTGTGCCGTTTTTAACCGCGTTAAGGATTTCCGTATTAACATCGAGGAATAATGCCATTCGGCTCTTGGAGTATTCGTATGCCTTGTCGCTAATGTCAATTACTATCTGCATGTTTATCCTCACTTTCTCAAATCATCTGAAAATTCTTTCAGGACAGTAAAATGACCTCGCATGTGTCTTGATTCTTCGTTATGTGTGTATCTGCCGTCCTTCTCCAAGTACAAGCAAATTGTGCATAGAGTTTCTATAATTTCTATCAACAATGCCTTATAAAATCTGATTTTCTTTTTCATTGTCTTTCCTCGCTTTCTGCCTTGTACTTATCGATAATCTCAAGCGCCATATCTACAACCTTGTCAGTATTGATAAAGTCAAGTTTTGGGTGATGATGTAACTGCTCTATCTCTGTTCTTATCTTGTCGAGGACATCGTCTCGCCTTACTGCCTTGATTGCCGCATTAAGCGCTTCTTTCTGTGCGTCCGTAGCAAAGTCCTTACGACTTTCTAACTGATAGATGATTTCTTCTGTTGCCATGCTCATTCCTTGCCCCCTCTCATGTCTGCCCCACAGTTCGGACAAAAGTCTGTAAAATCCCAACCCCAAGTCTTAATACTGTCATACGGTTTCTGCGGCGGTTTGCAGTTGCAGTTAGTACACCTATAATCATCAATAAACGAATTGCCGCCTATGTGCTTCCACTCTCCTTTAGGTCTTTCGGGCGTTACGGGTGGTAATTCCCTAACAACATTCATGGCTGTTTCAAATCCAAGCCTTGTATATTCGCTTGTCTTTGCACAATCGTCATGATACTTTTGCATTTCTTTTAATGCTTCCTCACGACTTATAGCGTCCGTGCAAGGCTGACGCTCTAACGCTTTTATTGCTTCGTTGATAGCTTCTACGGTTTCTTCGTTATCCTCTCTCGCTTCGGCACTGTCCTCGTCACAGTCGCTATCATCTAACGAGATTTCAAACATTAATCTTGTTGTTTCCAAGACTTCTACAGCTTTGTCTGCTATCATTCACTCACCCCCTTATAAGGTTTAGGTAAAGGTTGCCATGCTATAACACATATATCCCGTCCGAAGCCAACCCAATAGTTGTAGTCAATTCTGCTTGATACTGCCATATAATCCTCTCCGTTAGATTTATACTGTATCAGCACGTCCTCACCCTCTTTGGGTAATGTATCACGAGTTAACGGTGTCCACTCACTATCCTTGCGCCCGTCCTCGTATCCTTTTTGGTACTGATCGCGGTCATATTTCAATGCTTTCATCAGTTCTTCTTTGTCAATCTCGCAACCTATAGCCTGTTGTACCTCGTATATCAAGCGTCCGTCTTGTGCTTGCGCTATTTGAGACGTTATGTCGGCTACGTTTAGAGTTATAGGACTTTCGTACATTCACTCACCCCCTGTTCAAACATGCTCATTTGGTGATCGTCAACCTTGCTTCTGCGCGTGTGTGCCGTTCTCGGCTTATATCCGTTCGTTTCTCCAAAAGCGTCCTGATATTCGGGTTCTGATTCACACAAAATAAAGTCCTTGCATTTGTTCGGTCTTTTGCAACTTTTAACTGATCGAAACTCCTTCTTGGCGTCGCAGTACGGGGCATTATTTACGCATAACCATACACAGTACCTACAGTATTGCTTCATTCACTCGCCTCTCTTTCTTTCTTCTGCCGTTCTCGGTCTAAGCGCCCAATCCTCGTACCAAGCATTACGCCCCGCCCAATACAGTGTATGTGTTTGTAAAAGGTCATATGCTTTATCAAGGCAATACTCCAAATCATCATCGCAACACTGACACGCTCTATCCCACTTTTCACAATCGGGGCAAACAAATGCTCGGCAGAAATCGTGCAAACTGTCTTGAAACAATTCTTCGTCCATGCCTTCATCGGGATCTGCATAATCCCATAACTGCTGACATAGGAAGCTACATTTCTTATGACACTTCCAATCGTAAATCATTCCCTCATATATAGTCTTTGTCCAATCATAGACCTCTCCCTTTCGGATAATCTCTGAACATAGACTACAGTGATGTTCTTTCTTTGCCTTTCGTTCTTTCCTTGCGAGTTCTCTTACTTCTCCCATCTGTCTGTCCTTTCTCGTACTTCTCACACACATCTTCAAAGCAGGCAACATAGCCGATATAATGTCCGTCTATCTCGCAATAGCAACGGATTATCCGATTATCGTCAGCCTGACGTATATTGTGTGCGCATGAGCAACAACACTTCTTCATGATCGCGCTCCTTTATACGGTGCGTTCCACCATTTGGCGTCAAGCTCGGTGATATAATCTTGATTGTTCATGAAAGTCACATCGATTTTAGTCTGTGTAATCCACATGATTTTCACATCAGGGAACATCGCCTTTATCACGTCGCCGTTTGTCGCGTTTTTGGGGATAACAATTGCATTGATTGTATCGCACTTGTGGTTTACTACTGCTTTTATCCCTTTGAGCCATTTATTAGGAATGGTTACGGGCGGCTTCTCTCTTTGAAATTTTATATCCCAACTAAGCCATTCGTCTATTTGCTTCAAAAGTTCGTCTGCGTCTATCAATCTCATTCCGTCGCCCCCTCGTCACCTATAAGAAATATGTTGTCCATCGAATCACCGCTCACTATCAAGCGTAATGCCTTAAACTGCTTTTCGAGGCTAGAGTGTTTTGAGGCAAGTTCCTGTTTGTTCGCGTCCTCTAACAAGTGTGTGATTTCAATAACTTCTCTGTAAGACAAAGTAACCGTTATTTCTTCGCAAGCCTTTGAAAATTCTGAAATTATCATGATTCGTTCTCCTCTCTCTTGGGGTCTTTATATTCCGACTTCCAAAACCTCTCTTTGCATTTATCGCAAGCCTGACCATGAGATTCGCCAAAAGGTTTCGTACACTCATCAAACCCAAAATAAGACGGACACAGATAAACGCCACCGATACTACTAGGCTTATGCCCGAAAACCTCTATAAACTTATCCTCATTCGTGGCAGTCGGGTGTTTCTCCGCCCACTCCCTTACAGCTTTCATTGCATCTTCAACATAAAGCATACGCCTTCCAATGCGAAGTGAAGCGCAAACGCAACTTAACGGGCATTCAGCGCACTCCACCCCGTCGCAACTCATTTCGCCTTTGTTCGTTTTTCGTATGCTGTCTGCCATTCTGACAAAATCTCTTTGGTACTGTGTCATTTCCATGTTTGTTTACTCCTTTCGATCAGCCTTGCCCTCTTTCGGTTAGACAAAAGCGCGGACACCGTGACGCGGGCGCGAACATTCTTGAATCCTCGGGGGTGCAAATTGCACCGCAACACAAGCAAGGTCGAGATATGGTCTGCGGCGGTTTGTTTTCTTTTGACGGGTGACTTTTAGTAAAGTCGTATTCCGCTAACGGCTTCTCTGTTATGCTTTCATCGTCGCTCTCCTTTATTCGCTTTAAGCGGAAATCTCCAAACTCGTTCCACTCCACTGTATATCCGTACATGCTTGCGCAATATTCAATGTTGTTTTTGTATTCCTTGTATCTTCTCCTGACTGTTTCACAATATTCGAGAAAAGATTTTTCGCTCCAACTATCTTCTATGGCTTTGCACATAATATCGCACACTTCTTTAGCTGTGTGTTCTTCGGTGCAAATTGACTTCCGAAGTTCCGAAATCGTCCTCATTGTTTTACCCCTTCACCTTTAAATGCCATTGTCCACATTCCTCTCGTACAACTTCGAAACCGTAAGTGGCGGCAACCTGCTCTAAATGCTCGTTGTATCGTTGCCCCTCTCTTTCGCATAGCCTACGCATTACCTCTGCGCAAAATCCAATGGAAATAGCGGTTTTACCCTCAACCACTTCCATTCCAACGCTTTTGGCACACGCAATTATGCAAAGAAGGTCGCTCTCGTCTTTAGTAGGCGTTCCAACATCGTTAACAAGGACTCCATAAATAGTCTTACGCAACATGTCTGACGCACCCCCTTAAAACTTGCCGTTAACGAAGAACACTCCCGTAGGAATACTCTTATTGACCGTGAATCTCCAACCCTCGCCATCGTGTGTGCTTCTTGCTCTTTTGAGCAGTCTTTCGATCATTCTCTTGGTAGCCTGATTGCATATAAAGTTGCGATACTTCAAGAAGTAGTCGGTGTCGATTGTCTTGACAAACTTCCTTGCCATGACGATTTTACCCATCATGTAGCCGTTCTTTGTTCCCTCAATTTTCCTTATTCCGATTATCATGCCTGCTCCTTTTCTCCGCTGATCTCGTCTAATACATCACCAATGTATGTCGAGATAATCTTCCTTGCATCGTCAAGGTCTATCTTTCCGTCAACCGCTTTGATATTGAAATCACCCATCACGTTAGCCCACGCTGATACAAGTTTGGTTGACTTATCGTTGGTTGAATCTCGCAAACCTAATAAACCTATGCTGTCCAAAAAGGTTATAACTCCAAGTGCGTCCTGCTTGACGTTGTGCTTTTCAGCCCACGACTTAAATTCTTCCGATAGCTTTAACCGATCGCTGAATATCATTCTGTTATACCGTCCTTTCTCATACTTTCGAAATCAAAAACGTGGCGGGTGCGCTATGCCGTCTATGATCTTTAAAAGCGTCTCTGCCGCAGATTCATCTTCGAATGTAGCTATTCTTTTGTCTCGACCGTCCAAACCGCAATTAACATATAACACGGGCTTGGAACAGCTTTTCAGTTCTTTGACTTTAAATACGTTGCCGTCAGCAATCATTATCGCTAAGTCTCTCATAATGCTCCTTCCTACGCATTTAACCAACCGTTAACCTGCGTTTGTGTCTGCTGTGATGTATTCTTGTCACCTTTGAAGAAAACGCCCTGATAGCTGTTCCTCATGGATTGATCTAAGGCTTCTATCCCCTCTCTCTCCGAGTGCTTAGTCAACTGATTGACAGTCATTGATATTGCCCTATCACCCATTGGCTTTTTGAGTTCGTGCCTTCTCCACTCGATAAACTCATGAAACTTCTTATCGAGATCGGGCATTGTCGGAAAGTAGCAAATATCCGCAACAACCTCGGTCTTGGGCGCTGACTTCTTTTTCGCAGGAAGGCGATCCTTTATCTCCTGCAACATATCCTTTATCTCTAAAAGCAGAGATAATATGACAACTTCATTATCCATACGCTTATCTCCTGTTTCTAAGGTCTTTCAAAGGACACCAAGGCGGCGCGGATTTTGTATCAGGCTTATCGCCAAAAGCATGACCCATACCGATGTAACCTACCTGCCCTTTATATCCTTTCTTTTGGAACGCCCTCAAGATGAAATCTTGGTTCGGGTGTCCACAACGAAATGTCCTCATGTTTGTAGTGCCGTGCTTACGATAACCGCTAGGCTTTGCGTAATCACATTCGCTACACTTGTTGTTGCACTTACCCATAACAGAAATACTCTCCTTTCCACTCCCAAAATACGCCCTTGCCCTGCGGAAAATGAGCCTGATAAACAACATCGGGCGGCAATATTGAGCCGTATTTGAGAAGTATTCTCGCAAGGTCTAAGTACCAATCAGGTATGTATTCAACGTCTGCCAATTCCCTCGGAATAGGCTTACCTGCTATAACACATTCAGCGATCCTTTTCGTTCTCGGTGCGTACTGTTCGTAAACCGCGTTGTCCGTAACAACCACTTCGTAGATAACATCATGTAGGCTATTGGGAAAGTCCGCACGTAAAACACGGTTTAGGGGTACAGAACCTGCGTACCCTGCATTTAACGTGTTCCCTTCTTCTTCTCCGAACATAACTCCTGCGAGTAGCTTCACATCTTCTTCGGTGTAATCGTAGTTCCAATCACCGTTAAATACGTATTCTGAAATCTCGGAGTAGTATTCGTTCTCTCGCGTCAACTCCGATACCATTTCAAGCGCTAATTGCAACTCTTTTGTAGCGTTCTCGTAGTCAGAGTACAATGTTGCGTTCTTGGTTTCTTCATCTGCCAAAAGACCTGATATTCGGTTGAGTTCGATTAAAGCATTTGATTCGTTCTTCTTGCGATCAGCGAGTTCTATCATAAGAAACTCGTTCTTTTCTTCGAGTTCTTTGTAGCAATCGCTTGTGTAAAAGACAACACAGATAGTTGCAAATAACAGCGCGAATACGACAATTGCAACGCCGTAATACTTAAAGATGTTTTTGATTTTAGACATTTGAAAATCTCCCTTTCGTTGTTTGATGAATCAATTATATCGCACTCTGTATCAAAATGCAATACATTTTATAACTTTTTTCCTGTCAAAAGTTCAATTATAGGTTTCCCTTTCAATATTTTATTATTTTGTTGCTGTGTTGCCCTATCCAATCTATAGCCTGACGATAGGTGTAGCCGTTGTTTTGGCAAATATCCAAAAGTTGATACATCTTCGGGTGCGTCTGCTTTAACCTAACAAGCCTTTCCTCGCCTTCTTTTTCAAGATGCGCTCCGAAGCAACACAATACACAGCCCGTTCTTTGACAACCCGTACAATGATACTTCTCGTTTCCTGCCGAAGCGAACGAGGTCTGCCCCCATTCTTCGTCGTCAGTCACTACCTTGCCATACACTGAACAGATTTCAAGATTTTTCTCGCGGATATACTGCAAAACATCTTGCTCTGTCCAAAATGACATCGGATTTGACTTCGGGTGCTTTGCATCAAACATATTGCAACCGTGCTGTAGCCACTTCTGCGTTCTTAAATGACTTTCCTCTGCCATTTGTGCTGTAATCGGAACTCTGCCTGTCTGCTTGGTGTATTCTAAGGCGGGAAGTTTTTTCATGACATCACAGCACTTATTGGATATTTCAAACGGTGCTTCAAGTGTAAAAGCGTAACCCTGTAACGAATACCTCGAACGGTCTTTACTAGGGATACTCCCCTTCGGAAGAATCTGACCGTCTTTCGTCAGCATTCCGAGCATTGTCGCAAGTCTCTGATTCGAACCGCCCTCTCTGTTGTGCATCTTGGTATTGAGCAAACTCGCCAATTCCTCTGATTCTGCGATACTTTCGATCGTAGCCCCCCCCGATCCCTCTATTAAAGCGGCTTCATCGGCAACACTAGGGGTACTGCGACTTTTCAGATAGTTCCCTGCTCCTGTTACTCGTTCGAAATAATAGCGGTAAGGTGCTTGCTTGCTTGCTTGCTTGCTTGCTTGCTTGCTTGCTTGCTATAGGATTATCGCATTCTTGTACTATTGCTTGCAAGTATTTTCTCGCGCCTTGTATTGATTCTGCTATCTCTTTTGAAAAGAACGGAAATCCGTATTTCTCGCAAACCTGAATAAAGTTTATTTTAGGTCTTACAATGTCAACATTCGGAAACTTCTTAACGAATTGCCGCAGTTCAGGATATTGAGTGGGAACATCGACAAACATAGCCCTTGCGTTTGGGTATAACTCTCTAACCATATCGAGTAATACCGTACTGTCCTTTCCACCCGAAAAAGCGACAACTACACCGTCCTCTCCGAACGCGTCAAACCAATCCCTGATTCTCGTCTGCGACATACGTTTCTTGACGAATAGTGGTGCGGCTTGCATACTCCTTAATCCCTCTATCGTTCTGTAACTCATTTCATCTCTCCTGTTAAAAGTTCGATAATCTTTTTACCCATTTCTTTGTTAAGGCAGAAAACAAACTTGCACCCGTATTTGCTTTCCATTGTCTTGAGCGCTCGATAAAGCGTTTCGCCTTCCATAGCGCGAGGGTATTTAGAAATCGGCTTCCTGTTCCCGTTAACGTCTCTCGGAGTGTAACCCTTGACAATAAATCGTCTCGGATTCTTCCACTTGGCTACATCTGCAAGAGTCTTTATCGGGTGTTGCCAAAACTTTGAACCGCTCCAACCGATATATTCTGCGTCTGACGCAACCAATATAAACAGCTTTACGCCCCTTATTTGCGCCCTTACAAGCCCCCGATGAAAGAATCCATGATAACCCGTGTATAAGTCCTGCAAACGGCTTACAAACGCTTCGGGAAGCCTGTTCTTGTAGACGTACTGTGTGAGTTCGTAGGAAACGTCACGTCCTGAATCGTCGCCTGTTATGATCTCGCACAGTTCTGCTTTGTAAGAGCCGTACTTATCACCGAGAAGGTTAACCAACGCGTTCTTGATATTTTCCTTTGAAAGCGTTTTCGCTTGAATATCGCCAATGACTTCCTGCATATCCTTCTTGGTATCAACTGCAACGCTCGGATTCCCTACAAGCTGATAGTCTCCGCAGGTCAACTTTTCGCGCGTCCATGCGATACCGTTCCTCAGGAAATAGTTATGCTTGGCGCTGTGTCTGTTTACCTGCTGTCTGCTATCCTCTAGCAACATTATCTTTTCGATTGTTACACCTTCTTTCCGTCAGCAGGATATGTTCTCGGGCTTAACCCTTCCTGCGTACACCTTGATTTCTTTTTCCATGCGGTCAAAACTGATCTCGCCTTTTTTCTTGTAGAAGCGGCAGTTCTCCTTCTTGCAGGACATTTCGCTTAATGCCTTGCAACAATCAGGATTCTCGAAGAACGCACAATCTTCGCGGATTGCCGTCTTGCTGTGAGCGTCAACAAAAACATAAACGATTTCAGGCGTCTTGACCGTCACTGTTCCGTTGTAATCGCATACCGTTGCGCCTTCGCCGAACACAATGTTCATTGTACTTACGTACCCGTCCACTGTAGCGATAGCTTCAAACTCCTGCGCTTCCTCAATCCTGTCCTCGTCCATAAAGCCTATCATTCCGATTCTGCTGTCTTTGAGAAATCTATTCTCGTCAGCCCTTCGTATGCCGATCAGCTTATAAATCTTATTCATGTTTACCCCCTATGCGTTAACGTTAAGAATGTTATACCTTGCAACCGAAACCAACTTGCCGTAACGATTCCTGACGGTCACGTTCTGCGTCATGATCGAATAACCCATCTTCCTCAGGTCATGGATTCTTGTGTTAAGTTCGGTTATGCCCCATTTCTCGTAGGCTTCTGCTCTCGTAAGAGTGTTTCCGTTAAGCAGATAATCAAGCACAAGCTGATTCTGTGAAACGGGCTTAGGCTTACCCGATTTCTCTGCGTCTACATACTCTGCGTTTTCACAGCCGTTGCAAGCCAAAATAGACCCGTAATAGCGCTTTTTACAAGCGAGAACGTCGTTATGTATCTTGCATTTGAAATCCATATTGCACCCCCTTACTTAAACGGCAACTCGTCGTCGATTCCCTGAGGAATGTTCATAAATGATTCCTGACCTTCCTGCGGCGTGGTTTGGTTGTTGTTAGCGCTTACGCCTGATGAACCTTTACCTTCGGCAAATTCGAGTTCGTCTACGATAACCTGAACACTGTAGACCGTCTGTCCTTCCTTGTTGGTGTAGTTGTCGTTCTGAATGTGTCCGACAACCAACATCTTCATGCCCTTCTTGAGATACTTCTCTACAAACTCTGCCATTTTACCAAAGGCAGTACAATTGAAGAAGTCCGCTGTCGGGTCTCCCTCTCTCTTAAACTTGCGGTCAACGGCAATATTAAACCTGCCGACCGCCTTCTGATTATCCCCGTATCTTACCTCGGGGTCACGGGTCAAGCGACCGCACAAGAATATCCGATTCATGCCTTCTTGCCCCCTCTCTTAAACATTCTCTTGAAGAAGCCGCTTACGCGTTCTTTCATTGATTTCTTCTGACCCTGCTTGCGTTCGTTCTTGTAGTACGAAATCGCCTTGAAGCGGTTGAATCCTGCGTGTTCGCTTCTGTAACTCCTTGCGCTTCTCTGCTTGTGCTTAATTGCTGTTGCCATGCTTTTCTCCTTTCAAATCTCTGCCAAAAGTTTCGGAACGCATACATATACGTTCGCTTTGGTTACCTGTTTTACCTTCGCTATAAGCGTGTCGTAGTCGCACATACCCTCTCCCATGTGGCAAAGGAAAACGTTCTTGAGAGTGTCCTTGTTGAGCGTTTCGATAAACTGCTTGCAGGTCTTAACGCCCATGTGTCCGAGTAGCTTATGCTTAATCTGCGGAAGTTCCATATTGACGTATTCCTCGTCATAATTGCACTCGACAACAAGCGTCGTAATCTCCAACTTAGAAAGATCGTAGGGGCAATACTCAAGGTCTGTGAAATATGCTATCTTCTGATCTCTCCAAGTGATGATATAACCGTAACACTCTGTTGTGTCGTGCGGCATAGAAAGCGCCATAACGAGTACGCCGTTAAGGTTGTAGATGTGATTACCCTCGACTCTTATAGCGTTGATATACTCGCTATACTCCTCAAACAGATTCGGGGGCATTACTACCAAAGTACCCATATCGAGAAGCTTTTTAAGGCTTCTCGAATGGTCTTTGTGTGCATGAGTAACGAACGCCATAACAACCGATTGAACGTCGTAGTTTATTGCTCTCTTGATCTCTGTCATGGTGACGCCTGCATCGAGAATAATATGCTCGTGCGGATTGGATAAGACGTAGCAATTTCCCTGTGAACCCGTTCTGATTGTCTGTATCTCCATTTACTCTTATCCTTTCATGAAATCAGGTATAACGCCGTTGTCAAAATCTGCTTCCTCAACAACAGGGGTCTTGTTTGCGTTCTCAACAACGTCAACCTCTACCGACTCAACATCAACCGTGTTATCCACGTAATCAGGCGAACCGTCCTCGCGGATAACCGCTTCGTCTCTGTCAAAGGCGCTCTTGAGTTCTGTACTCATGATACCCCACTTGCTGATAAGCTGACGAAGCATTGTTTTCTTCGCCATTTCGTCAAAGTTGGTACTCCAAAACGTGAAGGAAGTTCCCTTTGACAAGTCCTTCTTGTAGCCCTTTGAGTAGGTCTTGGCGTGTATCTCCATCTTCTCTTTTGTCCAATACATTTCCTTGCGGAAACCATTGTTCAACTCGAAGAAGGCGTAATAGCCGATGACCTTTGCCTTCTCGCGCTTGCCTGCGTCAAGGAACGGTGCAAACTCAATCTCCTCGGTAAAAGGATTGAAACCGATCAACTCGCCCTCTCTTACCTCGATTGTGTTCATACGCTTGTACTGCCCGCTTCTCATGGCAAGCTGTAAGTAACCCTTATCACTTGTCCGATATTTTATCATCATATCGGGGTGGACTATATCTTCATACTTTCGTATGCCTTGCGCTTGGGATAGTAACTCGTCCTCTACCCTACTTCCCTACATTCATCGGGAATAGTCTCTACACTTTACAAATACTCAAGTATTTGTCTTAGCACGGTATTGCCCTATTATTTGAAGGGGTTCACCGTTAGCAGGGCTTATGCCCCACACCGTTGAGTAATAACGTTCACAAGGTTTTACTTGACCCTAAGCAGTTAAGCCAAGCTGAAATACCGCTTCTTTAACGCCCTTGTTCTCGTACTTCACCATGTAATACTGTCCGAGTTGCGGAGACGGACTTAAATTCAAGGTCTGTCCGAGAAGGGCGGCAGAAAGAATACTCTGATTAGTACACTCTGCCAAGTCCTTGTTGTTCTGCACAGCGGAAACGATCGCGGTTACAAAACCGTTATAACCACCTGCGCCGATCACCTGCATAATGTTCTCTTTTACAGCGTCAGAATTGAGGTATGCGGTCATACCCAACTTCTTTTTTGTCTGCGCTACAACTGCTGTTGCGTCTGCCATTTAATCACACTCCTTCGATTTTTAATGCGCTGTCGTTTGTAACCTTGAGTGCGATAATCTGCATACCTGAGGTAATAACAATCTCGGTAGAATCAGATAAGCACTCATAGCCGTCAACGAAAAGCGGAACGATCTGTTCATAAACCTTCTGTAAGCCCTCAACAACATGAATCTTGCCCTTGAGGTAAAGACCTGTGTTCGCTGACTCTCCTGCCTTCTTGCCTTCGATGTAAAAATCGCAAACGTCCTTGACTTCGCCGTTCTTCTGATAGTCGTAGAATTTCCACTTCACGCAACTATCAAACAGCGCGTTGATACTTTCGGTGAGCAGGTCATTCTTGAAGGTTTTCAGAACAGAAAGTTCATCAAGAATCTTCTCGGCATTTGCCTTTGTCTGCTCGTACTGCGCCTGCATCTTGCGGCAATCACCAACCTGCGCTCCGATCTCCTCGTCCTTATCCATAAGGGCAAGTTTGCGGTTGCAATCTGCGATAATAGCTTCCTCAGCGGAAGCGTCTGTTGTTGCCTTCGGAAGCCCCATAGCAACTAACGATCCGTAACGATCCTGCGCCTTCTGCCTTTCGGCTACAGCCTGCTCGTATTCTGCACTGATAGGTCTTTCACTCCTATTCTGCTGAATCATAGCCTTTGCGTCCTCAACACCTGCGTTAAGCCCGTCAAGAACCGCTGTAAGGTTCTGAATCGTTTCGGTCTTTTCCTTCATGCCTGCTTCGTGAGTCTTGATCGCTTCTTCGTTTGCCTTGTAGGTATCCTTCTTCTGCTTGATTTCAGCCTTGATACCGTCGGCAACCTGCTTTAACTTATCAGGCGGTAATGTCTGACCGCAGAAGCGGCAAACGGTAGCTTCGTTCTTTCCGTTCTCAAGCGCCTTGATTGCTTCCTTGATAACCTCGTTGTCCTTCTTGAAGGTAGCCACAGCATAAGCGTCCTTGTCGCACTCCTTTGTAAGAGACGCAATCTGCTCGGAAACCTGCCTTGCAGACTCCTGCTTTTCTCTTAATGCGTTTTCAAGGGCAACGTTATGCTCGTACTGCTCTGCCATGAGCCTGTTGTTGATCTCAGAAACAACCTTGTTTGCCCTGTCGATCTCAGCGCGGGCTTCGTCGATCTCCTTGTGGTGCTGTAAGATTCTCTCGTGTTCTTCATCATGGACTTTGGCAATAGCCTTCTGCGCCTTGTCCAATTCAGAAAGAATGTCGTCACGCTTCTCGGTGACGTTTGATCTGCTCGCAAGCAAGCCCTCGATCTTGGCGCGTAAGATTTCTCCGTCCTTGCCGTATGCTTCGCGGACTTTCCTGATACTTGCCTTTGCCATAGCTTCGATCTCGTCAATCTTGTAGTTCTTCGCCTGCTCCGCTACAGTCTCAACCGAAAGACCCTTTGCAATAGCCGCACAAACGATCTCTGTGTCGGTCATGTTTGCGATAAGATTGAACAGAATCTTGCGCTTCTCGTCGGGCTTCATGTTAAGGAAGCTGTCAACGTGTGAAAGAAGCAACATCTTGTCGGCTTCGATACCTCTCTCTGCGAGTCCTTCGATGAAGTCTCTCTCCGACTTCTCGCAGTCATTGATCTCGTAGAAGTTGGTGTACGTAACCTTCCTCTTACCGCTGTCGTCGGGCTTAGAGAACCTACGCTTCTGATACTTCCTGATCTTGAGCGGCTTCCCATCAACGATAAGTTCAGCTTCGACTGTAGGCGTGTACTCGCCTTCTTCTGTTGCGTCAATAGGAAATACCTCGGGATTAGCCGTAAGTTCAATATCGCGTCCTGCGATAAGCCACAGCCATGCGGTAGCAAGCGTTGTCTTCCCTGTTCCGTTTGCTCCTGATACCACGCTCTTAAACTTCTTGAAATCGAACGAAGCGTTCCTGATACCCTTAAAATCTTTAAGGGCTAAAGACTTGATTTGTAAAATCATGATTTAATTTACCCCCTTAATCCTTTCTTATAACGATCTGTTTTGATATGTTCTGATGGTAGTATGCGTCTCTGTCGTCTTTCGACAAGAAGAACGTCTGCCACTGTGCCGCAGGAATGTCAAGCAGGTCACTCCATATTGCCATATCCAACGGCGTAAAAACCTTTTTGCCTGTCAACCGCCTGTTTGTTATCAGGTGATTCTCTCCGAGAACCTTTGCGAAACTCCTCTGCGATCTGTAGCGCAGAAGAATCTTCTGCAAAAGTTCGGGATATTGACAAGCCTTTGTTATCCTCATTTAGTCACCCCCTTTCGGTTTGAATCCCTTTAAATCCCAAAACCAATCGCTTGACTTCACACTTACTTTTCCCGACTTCGTTATCGGGTAAAATTTTACCTCGTACCCTAATCTTCTGTAGAAATCTTGCACTACAAGTAAAACGCCCTCTTTTCCGTCTTTGATTCGGATAACGCCTTTATCCAATCCGTTCTCTTTTATGAGTTCTTCAAGGGCTTCGCGGTATCGCTCCTGCAACTTCCCTAATTCTTCAGTAAAGCGCTTTTCGATGTCTCTTATTGATTCCATACGGTCACGTTCACACTCCTTTCTTAAAAGATATATTTAGTTTACAACATTGTTTACAAACTGTCAATGATGATTTTGCAGAAGTGATACACTTTTATACTTCATGAAGGAACGGCAGGATAATCTCGTTACTCTTTTCAGCGATCCGCTTCTCGATTTCAACCGCCCTCTTTTCTGCAAATTCCTTTTCTTTTCTACCGTAGTACGCTAACTGCCTGTTGTATTTCACGTAGATGTCATTACGCTTGTATTTCTGACGCAACGCCTTTTGTATAACGCGGGCGTTAAGCAACCCTTTTTCCTTGCCGATCTCGTCACTCGGTAATTGTATTCCGTAAGTCACTTCCATGTCTCTACGGGTGTTGTGGTAGTATTTGTCCTTGCCGATAATGATACAGAAACGCTTCTTCATCGGCGGTTTCTTGTAGCCCTTGTCCTTCTTACGCGTAACTGCCTTCTTCCTGACGCGTTCTCTTTCGCGGTCTGCCATGTCAAGGATATTATTGGCGGCTTTCCATTTAGCCCGTGCTTCTCTCGGAAGGTCAACGGCATAATATATCGTGTCAAGTGCCTGTCGCAGAACGGCTATATGTTCCTTCTTTAAATACATTTTAAACCTCTCCTTCTTGATATGGTGTTTATAGCATCGGTCATAATGCTATCAGGTATCATCGGTACGGGTATTTCGTAAAGGTGTCCGCTTGATCTATAAAGCGCTACGCCGTAACGGTCTATCTTTTCTGCCCCACCTGCTCCGATAATCTGTCGGGATTCTATCGTGCTGTCGCACCTTAACGCGATCTTCTCCGTAAAGTTGAGGGTCAACTCAGCAGGTATAATCTTCCTCGCAGGGCATTGTGTCGCAGAAATCAGGTGTACGCCTGCCGCACGTCCTAACTGTGCTATCTTTTGGATTCTCGGCTTGATCTCTTTCCTGCCTTCTCCCATCGTCAGCAGGTCTGCCAACTCGTCGATAACTATGTAGATGTGCGCTCCCTGATACATGACCTCACCGCTCGCCTGCATGTCTGCGTAGCGCTTCTCCATAATCAGAATGGCGTTATCAAGAACGTTGAGCGTTCCTTCGAAGTCGTCGGCATAAACGCTTGTGGTAAACATATCGGCGTACTTATAAAGAGACACGCGTTTCGGGTCAATCAGAAACAGCATACCTGCCTTTGTCCTGTTGCACGTCATAAGCGTGTAAAGCAGGGTATCTATCATTACAGATTTACCACAGCCCGTCGAACCGCCTATGAGGATATGAGCGCCCTCAAGCATACGCTCGTAGATACTAGGTATCGGTGTCTTTCGTGTCGGCATTGTTACTGTACCGCAGAACGGCTTATTCCATGTCAACATAGACCTGCTCCTTTCGTTTAGCGTTCTATACACCCGTCATAATCGGGCATAAAGAACACGTCCTTGTTCGTTCTTACACAGCTTATTATGTTGGACAAAACAGATTTAGCGCTGTTCCTGTCCTTGTATAACCCGATCTTTACTGCGTTGTTTCCTTTAGCTGTTGCGATAATAACCTCGCACTCTCCAAGAGTTGTTTCCTCGAGATAAACACGGCTTGAATTATCAAGGTTTATTATCTCGTCTTTGTTCTGTAAAAAGATAATCATAATATCTTTGCTCCTTTTTCTTTACCTGCCCTTCATTTCTTCCGCGTCAGAAACGATACTGTTGTATTCTTCGTCGGCGTCTACGTCTGTTGCAAACCCGTTTTCTTCCGCGTACTTTAAAATCTCTCTTACGGCATAATCATACGGCTTGTAAGCCGTCTTGCAGAAGCAGAAGCCCGTTTTTCCGTTGTCGAAATAGAGCGTTTCATGACCCAAATTGTGCTGATTGTCTCCGTTTATTGCGATCATATCAAGCGTTACAATCGGATTGCCTTCGCCTGCTCCGTTACGAATGTTTATCCCCTTGTTGCTACAGTCCGCGATAATCTCGCAAACTTTAACGATAAAGTCCGCGTCGATCTTTTTGTCCGTTCGTTCCCAATAACGTGTAAAGCCCATGTGTATTCTCCCTTCTTAAATCTCTGTAACCTCTATGCAATAATCGTCAGCAGTAAAACTGCCGATATATTCACAACCGCTATTCATCGCCATTTTGACGGCTTCTGTGTAGTCATATGACCCTGTTCCGTGTTCGGTGTCGTTTTCATCGCGCAGAACGGCATACCAAACGGCTAAACCCTCAAGATACTTTTCTGCGTTCTCTCTGTACTCAAAACTCTGCCACCCTGACGCGTCATGAATAACGATCTTTTTCGTGAGCGCCCACGCGTAAACGTCGCACGGTTGCGCTTGGTTGTATCCTGCCTGCGCCTTCTCGCTCAATGTACGCACCCACAATTCGCCCTCGCGCTTGTAGTAACCACTTGACGTGTCGCCCTTCTTGCACTTTTCTAACAGCATAATCGCACCTGCCTTTCATCTTAACTCGCTGATATACTCGCAAACGATCTCTTTTAAGTCCTCGTCTGATAACCCGTGTATCTCGTTCTTTAACGCGTCCTCTTGCCCCGTCATATCCATGTCGTATCGGATAAGGGCAAGAAGGCTTTCAAGCGCTTCTCTGATCTCTTTTGTCATGTCGTCACCCCTCTCTCTTATACGGCGCGTTCCACGTATCAGCGCTAATCCTGATTGTGCTACTGTTTTTCGTTTTGTGGTCTGTGAATACTTCGTTATCCTCGTTTAAGAACCACTTAACGTCGGGAAATACGGCTTTGATAACCTCTCCGAACGTGGCGTTTTTAGGAATGACAACGGCATTAACCTTGACAAAATACTCGATAGGGTTAACGCGTCTACCCCTCGACGTAACACAGTCAGAATGTTGTATCATTTTTTCGTAGTATTCGTTAGTGCGTTCGTTTTTAATCATTGTTGTACCGTCCTTTCAAATTGACTCTATCTCGTCTGATTCTCTCACAAAGGAATTATACAGTCTTGTTGCGGCTTCCTTGCTACACCACTTCGCAACGTCTACTCCGTCAACGGTAACGATATAATTGTTTTCGTCATTACTGGGTGTTTGCCAAACACTTACCTCTGCTCCATCGTCTGTTTCACCATATAATCTCATAATTTCACCGTCCTTTTTGTTTGGGGGTCAAGCCCCCTTTATGTTGTTTTGATCTATCCCGTAGGCGGATATTATATGTTATTTCCCGATATTTACTGGAAGTGTTAAGGCGTCCTCTCCGTCCTCTGACACGCTGTATAAACAATCCCTGCAAGTGTTCGATTCGGGGAAGTAGTGTTTCGCGTTCGGTAAAATCTGCTGTAACTCAAGCAGGTATTTCGGGTTAAAACCGTGCTGTACTCCGTTTGCCTCGAAAATGATCGGCTTGCGTTCCTTGCCCATTTCGGCGATAAAAGCCTTCAACTCTGCTACAGTCGGCAGAACGGCTTCGACGGTATATTCGGGCTTAAAAAGATGTTCAATGTTATACGGCTTCATATCCTCGGACATGTGGGGCAAACTTGACACGTCTGCGTTCAACCTGACAACTCTATGACCGTCAAGAAGAACCCACTTGCCCTGATACTCGTATAAACCGTTCTTCAAGTTCATGTTAACCGCGCACTTTGCAAACGACTTCAACGCGCTGATACGGCTACTTGACTTGCCTGCCGACTTAGCAGAAGCCTTGTCTATTTCCTCACGCGCAGAACAGATGATCTCGGCAAGCGCCTGTAAAGCGTCGTTTAGATAAATGTTTTTGCCGTTCCCGAAATACCCTGTTTTCTTCCACGACTCCGTGTTTTTCATGAAATCGTCGCGCGTCTTATCATCATCAAAAAGCGCCTTGCTGATTGTTGTTGTTTTTTCTAATAACTTTTCCGCTGTCATATCTTTATCCCTTCCTGCCTTTCTCGGCTATGTGATTATTTCGCAAACTGTCTTTCAAATTCGCGCTGGTGACGTGTTGTCGTCTGACTCCACTTGCCCAAGTGTTCTACAACTCCGTTAACGCACCTGCTGACGATGGTGCTATATGACTGTAACTCTACAACGCCGTTCTCATGGTCAATAACCTGCGCCTTGCCGTAAAAGGACTTCCTGCTGTCATACCTTGCTGTCAACTCGTAAATTCTCATGTTTATCCCTGCCTTTCATTTTCTGATATTTCTTTATAACGTCCGTCCTTTAGATTCTCACGGATAGTTCCTTCTTCAACGCCTGCGCGGAGATATACTTCACCGTCTTTATAAAAGACTACGCTGTAAATTCCTGTTGTTGATACTCCGTCAATAACTCCGATATTCCCGTTCTTTACTACTTCAAACTTAAAACCGCATTTATACATTTTAGCCCCCTTTCGGGCGGTATTAAACCGCCCTTTTTTCTTCGATCTTTTCAACCTGATTAGCAGAAAAGAAACACGACTCTTTCATAAACATTGATTCTTTTGAAATCGGGTTTCCATCGTCGTCTGTCTCGCCCGTGTCCTTAGCTGTGTGCTTCCATATGCAAAGACGGGTTATAGCCTTCTCACCCTTCTTTACTTTAAAGCCCCGTGCCTTCCACGCCTGAAAAGTGTGGATTTCTTCGGGTTCTTCGATTTCCTTGCCATCATCAGTAACGAACGTCCTGCCCGTACCGCCGATGATTCCTTCATTCATGAGTCTAACGCGTTCCATAAATACCAACATGTTATTTGTCATATAATGCCGCCTTCCCGCCCGTGTGGGCTTGTCTGTTTGTTTACAAAAATGATTATAAACGTATAAAAAGATAATGTCAAGTGATTTTTTGAAAATAATTTTTTACATATTTAAAATGTCGCAGAAGGCGCAGAAAGCGCAGAAAGCAACTTTTCCGAAATATCGCAGAAAGGCGCAGAAAGAGGTATAAGGCTATATTTCTGTATAACCGCGCCCCGATCAGATAAACGGCTTTTTGGCTTTTATGCTGTTTCCCTGCTGTTTTCGCTTTTTGGGGTCTTTCGTGCGTTTCTAACAATCTGCGGTCTTTTGTCCTGCGGTTTTTGTCCTGCGGTTTTCGTGTGGTTACGTTTTCGGGGTCTTTTCCCCTGCGGTTGATTTTCCTGCGGTTAACCCCTGCGGATATAACCGATAAAAAGCAACAACAAATAAACCCGTTTTTCATACCCCTTTAAAACGCAATAAACGCCCCGTAAAGGGTCTTTTATATTGCGCCTGTGGAATTGTAACGGATAATAAAATAAAAGGTTATAACCGCCCGTTTAGGCGGTTATAACCTCTTTTCTAATTCTACTTTTCAACTCTTTAATTGCTGTATCAATTCGGGCGTGTGTTTGGTTCGCGTTGTAGTACTTAGGGCACCACGACGGACTACAGGCGGCAAAACTGTATTCAGATACAACGTAATGTAATATATCCTTTATTTTGCTAGCTTCCTTTAACGCCTGCTTTTTATCCTGCGAACAATCAAAACCATATTTTGTTTTATCTGATATTAATATCTGTATTCCTTCGTAATATCCATCTTTTAATTCAACTTCGAAAAAGTCCATGTTTCGCAGATAAATATTATAATTTATAAAGTCCTCGGTTTCGAGTCCTTTATCCCAAATTATTTGACCGAGTTCATGTAAAATATCATCGTCATTTATAACGTCGTCGCAATCCTCGCTTAAATAATCGCGGATAAAATCATAATCGGCAAAACAAGAATCAAAAACCAGTGTTACAACGTCGCTTGTTAAATAGTTGATTGTACCCATAATTCAAAACCTCTTTTCTGTGATAGTGTTGTCTTTTACTGTGATTGTGTGTAAAATCCTGCTGTAGTTGTCGCCGACGTCAACAACAGATATAATACAATTGTTTCTGCGTTCCGCCTCGCGTCGCCCTGCTGATATAGCCGTTTTGCGCGTCGTATATCCGTACACGTCGCCGATATAACGCGCCGTTTCGCCGTCGGTTGATAATGTTAGTTTAATCATGTTAACCCCCTTTTTATAATTCAGATACTTTACAACGGGTTAAAGCCGTTTGTTTTACGTCGTTATATATTGAGTGTTCTTTGACCGTTCCCGTGATTTTATAACGTTTCTCAGGGTCAAGCCCTTTTTGTGTTTTCCAGATAAACACGTTCCCGTTTTCGTCGGTCAATTTATAGATATATACAACGTCAACATGGTAACCGTCAAACGACGATTCATAGCTTGTTAACACCTTAACCGCCGACGTTTCAAACGTGATTCTTTGACCCACTACACCAACATAACAACTTGTTTGCGCTTCGCTTGCGGTTTTGGCTTTTCTCGCGTTCTCGCGTTCCTGCTTTTCGGTTGCTTTATCATACGCAACAGGAAGCGAACACAATAAACCGAAATCGCGCCGTTCGGCTTTTCCGCACTTTACAAGCGTTTGTAAATTTTTCAAATAATCATTATCAGGGTTTTCAAGGGTTTCAAAATATTCAAGCGCCTGTTTTGCCTTTTCGCGCGAGTCGTCCAAGTCAAAACCCGCCCTGTCAAGTTTAGCGCGTAGTTTCTCGCGTTCACGTTCTGATAGCCTGTCTATACTGATAATGTCGGACGTCAACCAACGCGTATTATTATCCCCGCTATAATTGTTATATCCAAAACAGCGCACAACTTCGCAAGCGGTTAAAACTATTTCGGAAACGTCATAAAATCGCGTGTAACTGATACTATTATCTATAGCCGTATATTTTCCCATACCGTCAAAAATGGACACGAAAAAGGCAACGTGTGAGGCCGATAAACCGCCCGTGTATAACTGTAGACAGTTTGCGCCTATTTGTTTGAAGTCGTGCGTATCGTCGTTATAAATGATATATGTATCTTTGCGAGTCCTGACGGTTTTACAGTGTTCGCAATACGGTTGACATGTGTGGAAACGTTCGGGGATTGTTTCGGGCGCTTCACCGTATGTCCTAATAATATTTCCTGCTGTAGTGTGTTCAATAGTTCCGACAAAACGCCACGACTCGAAACGCGCCACGCCTTCGACGGTCACGGGGATATATTTTAGCGTGATTTCTTCGCCGTCGATTTTAACGGTCTTATACTCGGGCTGTTCTTCAACGTATGAAAAATTACAATTGCACAGCGCGCACTTTTTGCGGACTGTAGCAAGTTTCTTTTTCAGTCTGTCCATGTTGTCAAAGGGTATTAAAAAGCGGTTGATATTTTCGCCGTCTAAACGATTAAAAACGGTTGTAACGGGTTCTTCAATTATTTCTGTCATGCTTTTACCTTCTTTCGTAAAATGTTAGGGCGCTTATTATAGCGCCCTGTGCTTGTTTGTCCTGCTGTGGTATTTAATCCACGGCGTAAAATGCAACCCTTCGCCCCGTCTCGGGGTAATTACAATTATGACAAATGAACGCGTTTTCAAGCCGTTCGAACGTCGCGCCCCCACAGTGTTGTAAATCCGTCGGCGCGCTTGCCATACATGACAGCGGGTGACATTTATGAGGAACTAATAAAATGGGTTTGTTGGTGTAATAGCGCTTTTTTGCAACGCGTCTGTCAATACGTGTGTATGTCTTGCCTTTTTCCATGATTGTGAGTCTGTTCATAATATAACCCCCTTAAAATATAAAGTCCGTGTAAACCTTGCGAGACGCTTTTAAAAACCGTTCGCGGTTAACGTCGTCGAAGTAGTAGCAACTATATGTTTTCGTCGCGCGGTCATAATCCCCGCGCACAAGTACTTGCTTTTCGTCGGGTTGTTCGTAGGGCTTTAATGTGAACCACGCGCCCCTTTTAACCTTGTTTAATGTGGTAACCGTGAGGACATAGCCCGATTCGAGTTTTAATTGTTCCATAGCTTCACCCCCTGTTTAAAGTTTTGTCGATAAACTCAAATAACAACGCGTTAACCTCACTGCGCTTTTCTTCTGTGGTCTTGTTTCTGTCATGGATAATACCGCAGGCGCGGTTATTGTAGTCGCGCATCATGTCAAAGTTGGGGCGCGTTCCGAACGTTCCGCGGTAACCTGTGGTTATAAGTACGTCTTTTTCTTCGATTTCGTACCCGTCAAAGTTCCACCCATACACGCCGCAGGTGTAGCACGTCGGCGCCTGATAAAAAAGTAAATAGTCCGCTTCGCAGTAACCTATGGCAATAGCGCGGTTGTTTTTGTAACCTGTCTTGAGTTCCTTAACTGTAGTTCTGAATTTCATATAATCCGCCTTCCTTCCTTGCCTTGCAAGGACATAAAAAATTTGTTGTGGGCAATATCCGCCCACTGTCATTATATCAAGTATGGGCTAGAATGTAAAGAAAAATTTTCGAAAACAGTCTTTTACATATTGAAAACCTTGATTTTTGAATTGTTGCAATTGTTTAAACAATTCAAGGCGTAAATTGCTACAGTGTTGCAAATTGTATTTTTAGGGTGTTTCCCTGCCTGTGGAATACCCGTAAAACGTCATAAAATGCCCGTAAAGGCGTGTTTCGTTTGTAGTGGTGAATTATATCAACCGACGAAATAAACAGGGTTAAAATCAAATTGTAGGTGTTTTTTGATCAAATTGAAAAGTTTTCTGAAAATTTATGATTCGTGAATATTTTCGCTACTTTTCGCCCGTGAGAAGTCTTCGAACCGACGCGGGTAAAATTAAAACAGGATTATATTTTTTCGGTTTTTAGTGGGGCGTTTCCTGATGATGATTGTTTTCGTGACAGTTTTCTACAGCTGTAGAATAATCGTAGTTTTCGCGTGTGGGTTATAGTAATAATATAGTTTATAACGGGGCTGATAATATCCCTCATGTATAAGGTATTTCAAGGTTTAGTATTATACGGTTTGTAGTATCAAAAGTGTGTATATTATAATAATATCTATTGTGTGTAACAGTATCGGATTAAAGTATTATGTTTAAAGTGTTGTGTGGTATATAATATTTATATTTATGGTCTGTGATACTGTGATTAAAATAATATAATAATACATTGGTGTATTGTATTTGGTTTATAACATTATGTTTATTGTTGGTTGTAGTATATTATATTTTATATATTATTATAGTTGTTGTGTAGTGTAGGATAAAAGATTATTATATTATTATTTATATAATATTGGTTGTATATTGTTAGTTGTATAGTGGTAGTGTATATTATTGTTATATATTGTTACTTGTGTAGTGGTGTATGTATATTATTTGTCGTATATTATTTGTTATATAGTGTTGTATGGTTGAAGATTATTATAATTATAATATTACACGCCTGAGGTCTTTTGATTCCGTGAGTGTCTCCCGTTCCCGTTCCCGTGGTTATTGCGTCAGCAGGATATATATTTCCGTTCCCCGTTCGAATAGGTCAGCTTATACCCCCCATATTTTAAAGTTTCGATAAATCGTAATTTAGCGCAATTATCAGCGTTAATTTACAGACAGATCAAGGGTCAAGGGATAAATCGTCTGATAATTATTTCGTTACGGTCAAGTTGTCTGAAAATTATCTAGCGATATATTACCACTGTTAACACCAGACCTAGTGGGTCATTGTACCTGCTGTGGTTTTTGTTGTTGTTTGTTTGTCATTGTGGCAAAGTGGATTTTGTTGTTACTTGCTATTAGTTGGACTATATACCCCCTAGGGGGTTAAGAGGGAAAGCACACGCAGAAAAAATTACCCTCTTTCCCAACCACACCAAAATAAATCCAAGTACCTCTAGCAATCATCAGCAGATAATTCCTCGCTAAGAGAGAGTAACCTAAGAGACTCCCAATCACTAGATACCCACATACGGGATTTCTAAACATGGTAGACCTAATTAGGGGAATCCTAACTGAAAGAATCCGAATTAGGGGAGACCTAACCAAACGAGACCGAATCAAAAGAGGGCTGTTTAGGGAATGATCTCTCAGAAAAATCCCTCGCGCCTAAGGGCTATGTTGCATTACTACATAGTTACCCGTGGCTAAGTGCAGTTAAGAAAAGAAAAGGAAACGGAGAGAGAAACGAAAGAAAAAGTAACAAAAAGAAAGTAAAGATAGAGGAAAAGTAAAAGTTAAAGAAGAATTATTAAAACCCTTAGAGATTTTATAATCTTTTTATTATTATATAATAATATATATACTACTGCAAAGAATATACATGGTCATTGATACCTAGTTAACTATTCTACAAAATGGGCGCGCGCGTCCGCATACAGTTCGCGGCATAGGTTGTAATGCTACATAGCTGACCGAGAATTGACCCCTATAAACCCAATAAACCGTCTTTACATACCTGCGATATGGATTAAAATGGACTTGTAGATACAAAACCGTACACAGAGGAGATTTGACATGGCATCGTTAAGCAGACATAGCGCTCATAAACTGAGCGAAGAAGAAATCATAGACCTAGTTAACGGATTCGTGTCGGACTATTGCGACGGGAGCGACGAAGTGTGTTCGCACAAAGTTCCGTTCCTGCTCGACTACATCAGCTACCGACTTCCCGTGCTTGACCCGATAGACGATCACGATTACATCGTACAGCTATTTGCGATCTATAAACACCTGTGCGCGAGATTCAGCTACGTGTTCTCGCTAAACGGGTTTCGGCTACTGACGGGGATCACCAAGAACAAGATTGCGAAGATTTCGGCTCTGAGGGCTACGAGACAGATACCGAACTACAATGACATCATGGAGTTTTGGACGGACACGGTATTTAATCAATCGGGCGACGCTTTAGTTGACAATATGACGCAGGCACATAAGGGCGGCATGACTCAGATGTTCTTAGCGAAAGCGATCTACGGATACAACGACAATCTCGCGCCTGAGCCTGCCTACATCGAGAACGAAGCTATAGACGTTACGGCACTACCCGACTTGTCAGGGCAAAAGGGAAGATTATTGCAGGATAATAACAGATAAACGCGCGACGCGTCATGTGTGCGTGGGTGAACGCGACGGAGATACCCCCAGAACGCAAAATTTTGGGTCAAATTTCGTTTTAAATCGTTCAGACGATAAAATCCTCACCTACGACATTAGAAACCGTTTAAAGGGCATTTAAATGCGTCCTTAAAATATTTTAACAATTAGGGGGCAAAATGACACTATTGACTATCGACATCGACAAGCCTGAGATTGCAACCGCAGGAGACATCTATAAGGCTATCGGGAAGGATCATTGTCAGCTTATTTCGCAAAGCACGGTAAAGACCGAGAACTCGGATAACGACTTCGAACCGATATTTACCGAAGCCGTGAAGAAGGAGATTGACCTATATGCGCTCAAGGTAGCACAGCTATTAATTGTTCAGGCGAGCAGTCATCACGGGGTATGTTCGTTTGAAATGTTCAATAACCCCGAGGACACAGGACTTGAACCGCAGGGAGAGGAGAAGTAATGGCGCGAAAGAAAGAATCCGCTCTAGACGAAGCGTTGGTCGAAAAGGTTGAGGGGTACGAGTCGTACATTAGGCATAAGGGCATAACGATGGAAGTTATAAACGCCTACACGATGGCGACAAAAACCGCTTACGCAACAGCAAAAACGAAAGAGAAATTGCAATATGCGAAAACCGTTTCGAAAAGAGCAAAAGAGATCATCGAGATTTACTGCGAGAGGAACGCAAGAGGAACGATATGGGAACTCGAAGCGTTTGCACAGAGGAATAACAAGACCTACGACATCGTTGAGAGTTACTACGAGATACTTTTGCAGGAAGCAAGGGCTATGAACTTTGACAGCTACTGCCTTTATCTCGAAAAGAACCGTCCGTATAAGCAGAGGTTTTACTACACGCGTAGAAAATGTTTCATCAAACACGGCTTTATTCAGGGCTTTCAGGATATTCTTGACGACAAGTTGGACATCTTAATGATTTCAATGCCCCCGTCTGTCGGGAAGAGCCTTAGTATGACATCGAAGGTGCTTACACCTACGGGATTTAAACTCATGCGTGATATTCATGTAGGTGACGAGGTTATAGGCGGTAGCGGAGAGGTCGCAACCGTCTTAGGTGTATATCCTCAGGGCGTACTGCCTGTCTACAAGGTTACGTTTGACGACGGCTCAAGCACGGAATGTTCAGGAGATCATTTATGGACGGTTCAGACAAGAGACGACAGAAAAAGGTCAAAAGAAAGAACTGTAACTCTTAACGACATGATGAAAAACCTTTATGTCGAAAACGGAAAGAGAAGAAATTATTCTGTGAGATACGTCGAACCCGTAAGGTTTGATAAAAAGACCTTGAGACTAGACCCGTATGTAATGGGTGCTTTTCTCGGCAACGCATGTTTTACTAATTGGACTTTTGCCACAGCGGATAAAGAAGTAATTGACATCATCAACAAAAGGCTTCCAAAGGGCTATAGCCTGAAATTTAAAAGCAAATACGATTATCGAATAATCGGTCATGAAGGGCGCGGAAACAAGATGTTTTCGCTTGTCAAAAAGGCAATTCAAGACTACGGGCTTGCCGAAAAGCATAGCTATGACAAATTTATCCCAAGGGATTATTTATACAGCACTGTTAATGACCGTTGGGATTTGTTAAGAGGGCTACTTGATACCGACGCCTATTCTTTCGAGAGAGCGGTTGAATATTCCACTACTTCTCAACAATTAGCAAAAGATGTAATAGAATTGGTTCATTCGTTGGGTGGTTATGCAAGCCTTTCTGTTAAAACAAAAAGCGGATATAGAGATTCTATGGGCGCGTTCGTGAAATGCAGGACAGCGTACCGCGTTGTAATACAGTTTACTTCGAAGCACGAAAGTCCGTTCTGTCTCAAGCGTAAAAAGGATAACTACAAGCCTAAGCGCGAAAAAATGAATAGATATATAACCTCTGTTGAATACGTTGGCGACGAAGAATGTCAATGTATTTATATCAGCGATCCGACTCACCTTTTCGTGACAGACGATTACATTCTTACGCACAACACAACACTCGAGAAATTCTTCCATTCAGCGATCTGTGGGTGGTATCCGAGAGAAGCGAACCTGTTTTATTCACACTCGGCAGGAATCACGAAGATGTACTACGACGGTATGGTTGACATTTTGACTAACGACATAGATTACTGTTGGGGCAAGATATTCCCTGATTGTCAGGTGACTTCGATGAACGCGGCACTTGAGCAGGTGAACATAAACGCCTATAAACCGTTCCCAAACGTTCAGACAGCTACTGTCGGTTCGAAGATGGCAGGTAAGGTCAGGTGTTCGAAACTGCTCTTGGTCGATGACGTTATCGGCGGTATTGAAGAAGCGGTCAACAAGGTTCAGCTTGACAAGATATGGAACAAGTACACTACGGACGCAAGGCAAAGGCGTAAAGAGGACGAGAACGAAATTCCATGTAAAGAGATACATATTGCTACGCGTTGGAGCGTTCACGACGTAATAGGCAGGCTACAGAGAGCCTACAAGGGAAATGATCGCGTCAGGACGATAGCGATACCTGATATAGACCCTATTACGGGAGAGAGCAATTTCCTTTTCGAGTTTGGTGGCTTTACGGTCAAATTCTACGACGATATGCGAAAGACGATGGACGAGGTAAGCTACCGTTGCCTTTACAAGAATGACCCGATAGAGCGAGAAGGAATCCTTTACGAGTCGGACACGCTTATGCGATACCATTCGTTGCCGCTTGACGCACCGCAGGCGGTAAAGGCTGTATGCGATACCAAGACTTCGGGTATTGACTATACCGTTGTTCCTATCGTTCAGCAATACGACGATATGTATTACTTGGTCGATGTTGTCTGCGATAACAGCACCAACTTTGATTTGCAGGAAGAAAAGATTGTTCACAAGATTATCAGCAACGAAGTAACGAAGATCAGATTCGAGAGCAATCAGGGCGGTAGCCGACTTGCGGAAAATGTTAAATCAAAACTTAACAAAAGCGGTTACAATTGCGAAGTCCTTACGGCTTACACGTCCAAGAACAAGGCAACGAAGATAATCGTACACGCCGATTGGATAAAGAGACACGTTATATTCCCTGCAAACGAACTGATAACACCGAAAAGCGAAATGGCGAAGTTTATGGACTTCTTGACGACATTTACCATCACGGGAGACAACAAATTCGATGATGTTCCCGACTCGATGGCACAGCTTTCGGAAATGGAGAGCAAACAACTGACAAAGAACTTTGCGGAATCAATGATAAATCCGCTGTGGGATATATAAGAGGGGTGAAGAATGAGAAAGATACTTGAGGAAAAGCGCGACAGACTTATCGGATATATTGATTATCTCAAAGAGATAAACATGAAAATTGCCGAGTTGGAATACTCTATGTATTGCGTCAAGGGAGTTTCTTACGACAGGGATCGGGTTCAATGTAGCGTCTCTAGCGACAATGTAACAACCGTTGTGGCGAGAGTCGAGGACTTGTTCGAATTGAGGTATCAGGTCGAAAAGAAAATCAAGGACACGAAACAATACTTCTTCGACATGAGCGGAAAGATAAAAAGACCGTATGACGTGTACGTTTTTATCGAAAGATTTGTTGATCTAAAGTCGATAAACGAGATTGCGGAGTATCATAATCGCTCAAAACGCAGTATTCAAGCCACTTTGAAGCGTACGTACGAAACTTTGAAATTTTTTCAAAAAGGGTATTGACTTCACCCCCTGCAAGTGATAAAGTGTATATAGCGAATACTGTAGGAACGGTACGCAAGAATCCATACGAATTTTATCCGCCTTTTACGATCGCCCCAATGCGTTATGCGTTTGGGGTGATTCTATTTGTGGGTTCAAAGGGGGTTAACTTGAAGAAAGCGATTGTTGCTATTATCTGCCCTAGATGTGGAGCAGAACTCGGAACTGTTGACGTGAGCAAGACTACCGTTGACGTTTCAACAAAATGTTACCATTGTCACATCGGAGTCACCTTTGAGATTCAGACGAAGGTTTGCACCGAGAAGCCTTACCCAAGTAGGGTAACTTCGGGGGGAATGAGATTTTGAATAAACGATATTTTCATGAGGTTGTCAAAAACAGCTTTGGACGGCAACTTGCCTATTATGACGCTGACGTAATCGACGAAACGAATGTTGCCGAGTGTTTACAGCAGACGATTTCCGTATTCAACGCGAACAAGACTGCGGCTCAGTACCTTTGGAATTATTACAAAGGCGATCAGCCTGCGCTTTATAGAACCAAGAAAGTTCGTTCGGACATCAACAATAAGGTCGTAGAGAACCATGCGTTCGAGATCGTCATGTTTAAGAACGGACAGACGTACGGTGAACCTGTTACGTACGTAAACGTTTCGGATAACGACGACAAGTCGGAGTTTATCGACAAACTCAACAACTATTGCCGAGTTGCTTCTAAGGACACGTTTGACCTGTCCTGCGGAGAGTGGCAGAGCGCAACGGGAATCGGCTACAAGGGAATCTTCAACAAGAACGAAGCAATCCCGTTTGGAATCGTAATCCCTACGCCGCTTAACACATGGATTGTTCGTAGCATGAACACTCAGGAAAAGATTGTATGCTTCCAAGTGGTTGTCAGGAACGCGGGAATTACTTACAAGGCATGGACACCTTCGAAGGTGTTCACCCTTGACGCGTCATACAATTTGATCCCCAACAAGGAAAATCAGAGCAACCTTCACGCTTACGGCGGTATTCCTGTTGTTGATTATCCGAACAATCAGAACTGCCTTTCGGACATCGAAACGGTCATCAACCTTCTTGACGCGATCAATTCGGTTCAGTCAAGCCGTGTTGATTCAATAGATCAGTTTGTGCAGGCGTTCCTCAAGTTTGTCAATTGCGAGATTGACGCGAAAGAGTTTGACAAGATGAAGGAGCGCGGCGCTATCGTCGTTCACAGCAGAGAAGGCGACGACAGCGGACACGCAGACGTTGACACCCTTTCCCTTGAAATGAATCAGGAGAACGGGCAGGTTGCAAAAGATGACCTGTGGAACAACGCCATGTCGATTCTTGCAATCCCGAACAAAGAGGGCAACACAGGCGGCGATACGCAGGGTGCGGTTGAACTCCGTAACGGTTGGGATTTTTCCAAGACTCGCGCCATGATAAAGGATTCGTTCGTAAAGAAAAGCGAACGAGACTTCGCAAAGCTGATTCTTCACAGGCTCAAGCAGGTTGAAGGCGAAGCGGCTTTTCCGCTTACCGAAATGGACTTCGACGTTCATATCGTTCACAGTCCTACAGACAACCTCTACACCAAGTCCGAAGCGCTTGCTATGCTCTTAAAGAACGGTATTCACCCTCTTGTTGCTATCAAGACCTGCGGACTTTGGAGCGATTGCGAAAAGGTATTTTTGCTCAGCAAGCCTTATCTTGATAATCTTTATAAGACTATCGACGATGCAATCGAGGAACAGGGGCTGACCGATCAGATAGAGGAAGCGAACGAATTACTTGCTTCGGGCGGTGCTAATGAGTGACCTTCTGAGCATTGATGAAATAAACCGACTTCACAACCGCATACAAGAAATGGAATTGTCGCAGGAAGAAAAAGACAGGCGTTCAAAACTTGTCGATGACTTCGTGGAAGCAATAGTTCCATTTTTTAAGTATGCGAAAGCCGCTATCGAGTATTCGGACGATGACGATATGGACACTTGGTACTACCTCTTTATCGAGGAGTGTACCGACAGCTACATATCCGTGCTTGACAAAAACGGTCTTACTTCGGGCAAATACGCCGAGAGAGCAGAAAACGCTTCGAAAGAAATTTCGACAACGATCCTCAACAGCTATGCTGACGGGAAAAGCCTTGACGACATCTTCTCGGAGCGTAAAGTTGCCACTATAGCTGAGACGGAGACAAACATATTGTCCAACGCTCGAATGGACGACGAAGCAAAAGAAGCAGGCTACACCAAAAAAACGTGGGTAACTATGGGCGACGAAAAGGTTCGTATTGCTCACGCTTTAGTTGACAATGTAACCATAGGAATTGACGACGCGTTTGATGTTGAGGGTTACGCCATGAAATATCCCTGTGATACTTCCGATAACCCCGACGCAAGCCTTGTTGTCAATTGCAGGTGCGTTTGTCAGTATTCATAACGGTATGTACGGTTACAAACCGACATATAAATCAGCAACTATGCGTTAAATAGTAACCGCTTGTGGACTAGACCACGTTAAAAAATGTACGGGGAAAGGAATTGAACATGACGAGAGACGACGCAAAAGCGTTTTACGCGGCAAACGGCGTTGAGAACCCCACAAAAGAGCAGATAGATTCTCTTATGAATACGGTCGGTTCGGAACTCAACAAAGCCAAAGAGAGCGCTTTAAAGACCAAAGAAATCGTCAACGCGTTAACTGAGGAGAACGCGAAGATGAAAGCAGAACTCGAAGCAACCAAGAACGCGTCACTTACAGACGCCGAGAAGGTTCAGAAAGAGATTGACGATCTCAAGAAGGCGGTTGCAGAGAAGGAAGCAATCATCAAAAAGAGTCACATTGATTCGGAACTCGCGAGAGTAGGAATCACGGGTGACTATGCAAGTAAGTTTTTCAAAGAGGACGGGAACATCGACTTCGATAATCTTGCAAGCTATGTCGCAAACGCGAGAGACGAAGCGGCAAAGGCAAAGGAAATCGAGATCGCCAATGCTTCGGGAAAGCCCGAAGGAAACGGAGCGCCCCCTGCGAAGGAACTTACCAATCAGGAGAAAGTCGCCAATGGTTATTTAGCAAGGAGAGTTGGCGCAGACGTAGGAAAGCAACTTGCTAATTTCCGTTAGTGAAATATAAACAACAACGAAAGGAGATACACAATGGAGTTTGTTAAATCTAGTGTTAACGGCAAGATTCAGATTCTTGCAAACGATCATTTCGTAGCAATCCCTATCACTCTTGACTTTTCAAATGTTGTAACAACCGAGGACGGTGTAAAGGTTGTTAAGTCGGGAACGCCCGTTAAGAGCGCGTCAGGCGGTTGGGTAGCTTCGAACGATGGCAACGCAACAGCCATTCTTTACGGAAGCGTTTACGAAGGCAGACCTATCGGTTCAGCGATCATTCACGGCTTTGTTGACAAGGCAAAGGCAGAAGCCGCTTCGGGTCTTACCTACAGCGGTTCGATCAGTATTCCGCAGGTTACAATCCTCTAATCTACGAAAGGAGAAAAACTAAATGAAGATTACAGATGTATATTCAGCAAAGGCTGTGGCACTTGCAGAACAGACACCCGAGAGCAATTCTATTGATTACCTCGGACGTACCCTTTTCCCTTTCAAGAAGAAAAGGGGTCTTGACCTCAAGTGGATTCAGCTTCATTCAAAGTTAGGTACAATCCTTGCACCTTCAAACTTCGACGCTAAATCAACACTTCGTTCCCGTGAAGGCTTCGACTTCAAGAGAACACAGATGGCTTTCTTCCGCGAGTCTATGCTTGTGACAGAGGAAGATCAGCAGGAGATCATGAGGATTCAGGAAACAAGCGATCCTTACGTTGAGGACGTTATCGCTAACGTTTTTGACGATGCAGGTACACTTGTTATGGGCGCAAGAACCGTTCCCGAACTCATGGCTATGCAGTTACTTGCACCCGCCGACGGCACACCCAAGATTCTCATTGAGGGCAACGGTGTTGTATATGCTTACAACTACGATCCCGACGGCGCTTACAAGGCTCACAACTACGTTCAGATGCTCGGCGGTAGCAATTGGGCTGACACAGTTCATTCTACCCCTCTTACCGACATCATCAGCGCAAGGGACATGGCAAAGGGCGGCAAGCCCAACAACATGATTATCAACCCCAATACTATGGCATGGCTCAAGAGCAACGCTAGTATTGCGGCTTTCATCACACCGCCTAACCTTCCTTCGGACGCAGTTATCAAGAATATCATCGCCACTGTTGCAGGCGTAAACGTTATCGTTTACGAGAAGATGTACAAGGACGAGAACGGGAACGAGGTTTACTTCTATCCCGACGGCATGGCTACTCTTGTTCCCGACAAGGCACTCGGTAGCACATGGTTCGGTACAACCCCTGAGGAAAGATCAAGTCTTGTCAAGCAGAACGCTGACTTCGCTCTCATTGATGACGCAATCGCTGTCATGGTTACAGAGACCGAAGATCCCATTGAGACAAAGACAACCGTTTCTGAGATCGTGCTTCCTTCGTACGAGAACATGGACAGTGTTGTTGTTATGGCGGTATCACCCGTTCTTCCCACTCTTTCGGGAACAGTTGCAGAGGGTTCGCAGAGTGGCACAACAAAGGTTACGCTTGCTTCCGCACCTTCAGGTTGCTCTTATGCGGTTAGCACAACTACCACAAGCCTTGACGGTATCTATCTTGGCTCTGACCTCAGCGCTTGGACAGCATACACATCAGCAAGCGACATCACAATCACCGATGGTTCGAAGTTTGCAATCGCTTGCATTGACGGCAACGGACTTGCTGTTAGCGCAGGTATCTTTGTGGCTGAATCAAAGGCGTGATCGTGAGGTAGCAGTATGACATTTCCGTATTCGGTAGTAATCGGTGGGAAATTTTATAAAGCAGGGGCAGAAATCAATATTCTGCCCCCTGCTACTGCTAAAGTTTCCGAACCCGTGACAGAGAACGTAACCGTTGAAGTTGCTTCGGAGAAGGAAGAAAAAGCCTTAACGAAGTCTGCAATAAACTTTATGAAAGCCGAGACCGTCATTGAAACGGCAAAGTCTTACGGGATTGAAACCGAAGGCAAGGACGCAAAGGCTATCAAGAAAGAGTTGATTGCGCTTCTCGGTCTGTAATCAAGGAGATCAAAACCATGACAATAGCTGAAATTACGACTTCCGTTCAATCAAAAGCCTTGACATACCTTACCGAGACAGGCGAAACCATAACTATGTTTCCGACGTCTATCGTTGATTTCGTAATTGAATACGCGACAGCAGGGTGTCATTTTCCTACGCACTTTACGGAAGCTGATATTGCAGGCTATTTAAGCAAGGCGGTAAACAGTCTTGCCGTTGCGTGTGTAGAGGTCTACGACAAAGCAGGCGGCGAAGGTCAGCTTAGTCACAACGAGAACGGAATAGACAGGACGTGGGAAAGCAGTTGGATTTCTCCGAGACTTTTCCAAAACCTGCCTAACTTTTGTTCAACAGTTAAATAGCGAGTGCGGACAGCATGAAAGGATAACGTTATGACTTTAACCGACTTTTTAAGTGTATTCCAGCCACTTTCGGTCATAATCGCCTTCGTTTCTTTGATTTATGTTGTCAAGAACTCAAAGAAAAACAACGAGAAAGATGTGGAAGCAAGGGCGACGGGAATGGCGCGGATCGAGGTTAAATTAGACGGAGTAATCGACTCGGTAGACGAAATTAAATCTGAACTGAAATCCAACAGGGCAGAGATAAACGAACTCGTCGAGAGGATTGCGAAGATTGAGTCCTCGGTTGAATCGGCGCACCACAGAATCAATGAGTTGACCGAAAAGGGGTAAACATGAGGACGCTTGAGAGAAACAAACAACCTATCTACTATGCTAATCTGACGACGAGTGCAGACGATGTTGATGGCAACTATGTTGTAATCGACGGCGTATCAGTGCCTGTGGAAACAGGCGGTTTTACGCAGAGTTACACGAAGCCCGAGAAGAAGAATGTAAGCATTTCGTTTTCGGGAGAGTCGAACATTCAGCCCTTCGGCGTAGACATAGGCGGCTATGACGCTATCATAGTGGCGAATAAAGGGTATCTGCCTATCACAGAAACTTCGCTGATATGGTACAAGAGTACGCCTACGTACCTCGACGAAGAAGAAAAGATTGTTGACCCTAGTTCGGCAGATTACACCGTCAGAGCAATAGACGATTCGTTGAATGTTTTCCGCGCGTTCTTGGCAAGGAGCGTGAAGAACAATGACACTTGACCTCGATCTTAATGTAAAAGACCTCGATAAACTCATATCCCTTCTTGAAGATTTCGAGAAAAGCCTAGACGAGAACTTCGACAAAGCCCTTGACGCCTTAATGGACAAAGGTATTGAGGTTGCCAAACAGAATGTTCCGCAGGAGTGGAGTAGCGGTATAGTTTTCGAGAAGCAGACATTAAACGCAGGAACAAAGGTCAAACGCTATGCGCTTGTTGCCAAAGATTCAAGCCCTGTTTTTCAGGAGTGGCTTAATTCAAAAGGCGAAAGAAGCGGCTATTACATATCTCTGTTGTATTTATCAGAGTTTGGAAGCGGTTGGCTTGCCGACGTAAAGACCCCCGAACTTACGGGAGTATTCGGACAAGGCACAATGCCAAACGCCAAAGGACACGCTTTTGACTACATGGGTTGGTCGTGGTACGATATGCAGGGCAATTATCACCGCTCTATTGGCGTCAAGCCCACTTACCCTATGTATAAGGCTTTAAGCGAAATGATAAATCAATCAGACAAAATGATTGCGGAGATCGCAAAGAAATTGGAGTGATAATCATGTGGGTAACGAACAAACAGAACGAGATATACACCTATCTCAAATATCGGGCGCTTGTTGCCCTACAGACGAAATATCCGAACCTTTTCTTTACGCAGGACGATTCGCCCAATGAAAGCCCTAAATTCCCTTGCGTTTATGTTCATTTCTTATCCCCTATCGAAACGGGGCGTGATTTGGACAATGATTCTGTCAATGCTGTTGTATGTACCCTGCAAGTGGACGTTACCGTTCCTGAGCAAATGGGTATGTCGGCGGCAACAGAAGTTAGCGATAATGTTGTTGAAAATCTCAAGCGTATGCGATTTTCAATCACGGCGTTCCCTGAGTTTTCCAACCTTAACACTAACACCAAGAGAAAGATTCTTCGCGCCGAGAGAACAATCGGCGTGGACGATATACTATTTTGAAAGGAGATAAAACATGAACGGAATTTCTACCGCAGGAATTACCTTCAAATATGCGCCCGAAGTTGTTGCAGGCACACGCCCTACTTCGGGATATACGCGTATTTTTGGGTGCAAGTCTATTCCTGACTTCAACAGTGAGCCGTCACAGCTTGAGACTACGACGTTTGATAACACCGAGTACAAGTCATACTGTGCAGGTCTCAAGGACATCGGTGGTGCGAAGGCGTTCGGCTTTAACAACACAAAGCAGTTCAGATCGGAGTGGGCGGCTCTCATGACAGCTTATGAGACAGCAAAGGCTTCGGGTCTTGCTATGTGGTTCGAGATCAAACTTCCTGATGACGATGCGTTCTACATTTCAGGAGAACCCTCGGAACTTGGATTGAGCGGCATGGCAGTTGACAGCGTTATCGAGATCGACGCTTACCTTACAATCGCAGAGGTTGATGGTTATGCACAGAAGTCGGCTACGCTTGCTGTTACGCCTACAAGCGTGACCGCAGTTGTCGGAACAAATGCAACCGCTACTCTTTCAAACAGAGTTGGCACTTGCACGGTTACGTCAAGCAACGTTGGAGTTGCTACCGCTTCGGTATCTTCCAACACTGTTACAATCACACCTGTTGGCGCAGGTACTTGTGTACTCGTCGTAACAGACGGAACAACTCACGAGAGTATTCCTATCCCTGTTACAGTTACAGCTTCGTAACAGGCGGCTACATCATTATGTTAACGATATTGGTGAGGACAGGTGTTGCAACACTTTCCAAACGCGCAGTTACCCCCTCGCTTGAGGATTACTCGCCTTTATCATATTTTAAGGGGGTTAGATAAGTGTATGTCTAACCTTACCAACTTTTGAAAGGAGACATATTATGGCAGAGACAAGAGCAAAAGAGACAACGGCTAACGCAGAGGTTGATGAACTTAGACCTATACTTATCACAGACAACGAGACGGGAGAGAAGTACGTCCTTGAATTTAACGCAGAGTCGGTAGCGTTTGCCGAGGAAAGAAAATTTCAGATCGGTGACGTTGACGATTACCCCGTAACAGGAGTACGTGACCTGTTCTACTACGCTTTCCGTATGCACCACAAGATGTTGCCGAAGGATAAGATTCTCAACATCTACGAACTCACAAAGCCGCTTCCGAGGGGAGTTATCAAGAGATTGGTAGACTTCTACCTTAGACCCATGAAAGAACTTGTCGTTCCCGAGGGAGAAGAAAGAAAAAACGAGAGAATGACGGTGGAACTGTAAGCCGTCAAGATGATAACGAAACACACTGTTGCACAATGACGGACGTGTTCTATGCGTACCTTCCGCTATACATGACTTATGGAATGACAGCAGAGGAATTTTGGAACTGTCACCCGAGAATGTATAAGGTTTACCGCCATGCTTTTCACATGAAGAAACAATCGGTAAACGAGGAAATGTTCGTTAACGGTATCTACACTTTGAAGGCTATAGATGTGGTTGCTACGAATATAGTCAATGCTATGTTCAGCAAGTCAAAGAAAGAGCCGTTGAAATATTTCGACAAACCGCTTGATATATGGGCTGAAAAAACATTCGAACAGAGAGCAGAGGAAGAACAGCGCAGGAACGAGATAAACTTGGAACGTGCAAAAGCAAGCCTAAGGGCGCTTGAACGCAACTACAAGGCATTGAGAGGTTGATTATATGGCTTATACTATTGGCGAGTTATCTATCAGTATTTCGGCTAAAGCGAACGACGCTTCAAAAAGCATAAGCAGGCTAACCACGTCCGTAAAGAGTCTAAAGAGCGAGTGCGAAAATCTGACAAGCCTTAAAAATCTCCGAACGGAACTTAACGCAATTTCGCAGATCAAATTAGACGGAAAGGTTGCCGCACTCGCAAACATATCAAAGGCAATTAAGGACGCTAAAAAGTCGGGCGTCTCTGGCAACTCTAGGAACACCATCATTCAGATACCCACCGCGTCGGAAATTTCGTCGGCTATGGGTGGCGTCAAAGCCGAAATCTCAAATGTCATGGACGGGATTTCGCAGGACGCGGCGGTTGCAAAGCAGGAAACCCTTGATGAATTGAAGGAAATACCCGAAGGAGTGAAAGAAGGCGTTGCAAAGCCTACAGCGGAACAGGTAAAAATTGTCACTGATTCAATCAAAAACAACCTGATAAAGAAAACGTTCGGGTCACTTTTGCACGAGGTCGGCAATCTTTCAACAGGAATCAAGAGTAAGATAAACGGAATTGTCAGCCGCATTATGCGTATAGCAGGTTATCGACTGATAAGATCGGCAATAGCCGCCGTGACAAAAGAACTTAGAGAAGGCTTGGAAATCGCTTACGAGTGGTCTGCAAACGCAGAACACGGATTCACAGGCATAGCTAAAGCTATGGATTCTCTCGCTTCGTCAGGAGCGCAGATGAAGAATCAGCTTGGCGCGGCGTTCGGGCAACTCATGGTATCGCTTGCACCGTTCTTCAATTGGCTCAAGAACGAGGTTATTTCGGTATCAAATGCCTTTACACAGTTTTTTGCGGCTTTGGCAGGCGAAAAGCAATACATGAAGGCACTTCCGATTGAAACCAAGTGGAAGGACATTGAGGAGAACGAAAAGGACGCTACAACGGCTCTCAAGGACTATAAAAAACAATTGCTTGGCATCGACGAGTTGAATATCCTCAATACCCCTTCGGATAAAGCAGGGGCTATCGCCGAGGAACTTCCCACAGAGCCGATATACGAACTTGCGCCTGTTGAAACAAATTGGTTTTCTGAACTACTTATAAACATCACGGACGTTTTCTTTAATTGGGATAATCTTAACAAGGACGAAATCGGAAAAAAGGTGTTCGCAGGACTCGGCGCGTTGACAGGTCTTGTTTTTGGCGCGTCGGTAGGTGGCGTAAAAGGTGCGCTTGTTGGCTCGGCAGTTGGCTTGGTTGTCGGAGTAGGCATTGGAAGTGTAATCTTTGACACCGACAAAACAAAATATGCGCCCAATCTTCAAAAAGATGAACTCGCCATGACTATCGCAGGCGGTATCGCAGGCGCGGGCTTAGGATTTGTTCTTGGTGGAGTAGGCGGCGCGGCTCTCGGCTACACATTAGGCTCTTCGCTTATGTTGACTATAGCTGAGTTAAGTCCTTCGCTTGAAAAACAGGCGATGGAAAATTACCTTAATAGCGACTTCAAAAAGGAACTTGACGAGTTTGTAGAAAAAGAAATACAACCAAACCTCGACAGAATCGCAGAGATCAAACTTGAAATTGATTCTATATCTGTTGACCTCGAAGATGATACCGTCCTTAAACTCGAAGCCGCCAAGAAACTCATTGAGGAAATCTTTACTCTTGACGAGATAGAGAATAAAACTCCGCAGGAAATTCAGCTTATTAAGGACAAGATAAGCGAACTGAACTCGCTTGACATTAAAGACGTAAGGCTTGAATTTAACGACTTGGAGCAGAAAGTAGAAGGCTCTAAGGACGAAATGATTCTGCTTATCGACGAAATGATTCGCATGGCAAGAGTAAAAGCAGGCGAAGCAAAGTTAGTCGAACTGTATGAAAAAGAATTTGAAGCCTTACTGCAATTGCAGAGAGCCGAAAAGAATCTCAGAAAAATCGAAGAAGATAAAAAGCAAAAGCAAAGCGAACTCACAAAATCAACCGTCAAGAGAACACAAGCAGAGAACAATCTTGCTATTGTTCAAGAAGCACTGACGCAGGCTTACTTAGATCAGGAAGAAGCAGGCTACATGGCTAAGGACGGTCAGGACGAGTGGGTTAAGAAGTCTCTTGAGTTGAACAACACAATCAAGGGTCTTACTGCCGCCGAGGAGTATTGGACGAAGCAGGTAGAGGACGCAACGCTTGTCGAACTTGAAAACAAGGACGGATTGGTTGACCTTGAGGAGCAGGAATCAAATATCAAGCAAGGAATCGAGGACGCAAGCGCGGCTCGTGACGAAGCATACGACAAGATTGACGCTCTTAATGGCTTGATTGACGAAGAAAAGGCGGCTATTAAGTCTGAAACCAAGGCAATCAATAAGGACACGGAAGCTACCGATACGCTCACGGACGCTAATGACAACTTAACCGAAGCACAGAAGGACGTCAAAAAAGCAACAGTTAAGGCGACAGAAGCCCTTAAAGACTACAAGGTTGCGTCACAGGACGTAAGCAAGGCTTCTCCGAAACTTAGGGAAGCAATCGAGAAGTGCAAGGGTGCGTTCGCCGATATTAAGTCTGCTATCGCTGATTCGATTACCGAACTTGGCAAGTTTGACAAGGAGACAGGAACGAAACGAAGCGTAGAGATCGAGTATGCGGTGGGTGCAAACCTTAACGACGCGGCTCTGTTCGGTATGCTCAAGGGAGTTGGGGTTGATATAGAGGCAGGTGGCGGCTACGTTACGGGCGGTCACTTGTTCTTTGCAAACGAGAATGGCAACCCCGAGTACATCGGCAATATGGGCGGCAGGACAGCGGTTGCGAATAGCGATCAGATGTCGGCGGCTATCGAAGCGGCTTCGTACGCAGGTATGTCGAGGGCGCTTGCTGAGAACAACAAGAATCCTATGGATAATTGGCAACCTATGAGCGCAGAGGAAATGTACCTGCTGTTGAGAAGCAAGTCGAACCAAAACGGCTTGAGGACAGGAGTTGGGTACGCGTTCTAACGGTAAACACGACACAGCACTTTACAGAAGGGCGAATGACGATGGTTGTTCGCCTTCCTGCTTGAGTGGGTTAGCGAGGTAGATATGCCGCAGTATAACTACGCAGGTTATCCGCTTAAAATCCTTGATGGTGGAAGCGGACACGGGGATTATGTCATTCCCGATAAGTTTATATCACACGACACGTTGCATATCGAGGTTTCGACAACAGACCTTGACAGCTATCGTGACGCGAATAACGTACTTCATAGACAGGCGATAAATACGCTTGTTCCCAAGGTCGAATTTAACACGCCATACATTGACAGCGAGTTTTTCCAAACGGTCATGTCGGAGATACGGGCAAGGTATATGCCTAATTATACGACAGAGAAGCGTGTGCAGATGTCGGTATGGTCGGAAGAATATAATCAGTATTTCTCGCAGGATTTCTACCTGATACCCGATATTCATTTTACGATTTACAAGAAGGATATTCGCAGGGTGCAGGTAGGCGGCGTTTATGAGACAAGGACTTATTTCCTTTACGATCCCATAAGAATTGCCTTTATCGGCTACGGAGTTTACACACAACAGCAATAGGAGCGTGACGTATGATAACGTATGCTTACGAAAATCTGTTTAAACTAGATTCACAGAAAAAGGATATAGTTATCACTGACGGAACTGTTACCAATTCAGGAACAAGCGTTGTGATAACAGGCGATACCGTACGATTCACAAATAGCGATATACACTTTGAGGACTTGTCTTTGCTTGAATCGTTATGCACGGAATCGGTATTGCATTTCGGCGCGTGTGAATCAAGCGAGTTTAAATTCACTATTTCTTCGAAGGTTGCTTCGCTCGAAGGTAAGGTATTGCACGTATGGCTTTACTTTAACGACGATGCAAGCACCCTGTTTGAAGTCGGAACGTATAAGGTTGCAAGCGACATCGCTACTGCTTCAAAGACAGTGCGAAATATAACCGCTTATGACCTTATGTTTGACGTTTTGAATACCGATTACACGGCTTGGTATAACGGTCTTAGCGACAGTATCAATACCGTTAAGAAATTCCGAGACGCGTTCTTTACTCATGTCGGGATCACACAGAAATCGGTAACGCTTGTAAACGACTCAATGCCTGTTTCGATTGGCGAAGCTACCGCCATGACAGGCGCAATCATTTTAAGGTCAATATGCGAGATAAACGGACGCTTCGGACACATGACAAGGAATAACTTGTTCGATTACGTCAAGTTGGTACAAAACATTCAGGGCTTATATCCTGCGGTTGATTTGTACCCTTCGCCTACGCTTTATCCGCGACAGCCCAAGAGTACGCCCATTGGTTCGTCAGGCAATTATGTGCCGCCTTTGAGATACGAGTCGTACGAAGTACCTTCGATTACGCGGCTTCAAATTAGACGCGATCAATCCGATATTGGCGTTGTTGTTGGAACAAGCGGAACGGATTACATCGTTCAGGGCAACTTCCTTACATACGGTCTGAATGGAACACAGATGACAACCGCCGCGACAAACCTTTTAGGCGAAATCACAGGCGTTGTTTTTCAGCCGTTCTCATTCTCAATGCGTACGAACCTTTGCTTAGAGGTTGGCGACGCTATCAGATGTAACGACGACTTGACAGGCGTTGAGGGCTATATGCTTTACCGTTGCGTGACAGGCATACAAGCCATGTTTGACGAAATCAGATGTTCGTCGGACAAGGATTACAGTCAAAACGTCAATTCGGTCGGCTATCAATTTCAGGCGCTTAACGGCAGAACGCTAGTCTTGAAGCAAGATATAGACGAAGTATCAGCGACACTCACCGAACAGCTTGATGAGACTCAATATGGTTCGTATGCTTGGCAGACTGCTCAAGAGATTGGCGCTAAAGTAGATGAAACTCATGGAAATCAAACTTCGGGCTTTTCTTGGGTGCTTAATTCATCAGGTCACACTTGGTACAAGGACAACGAAGAAGTGATGAAGATTGACGGTGACGGGCTTTCAGTAAAAGGTTCGATTACGGCAGGCTCAACCATCACAGGTACGGATATTACGGGTAGTTCTTTCTCGACAAGTGATTCAGGGAGCAATAAGACCACGGTAATTGATGATGGCTCTATAACAATCAAAAAAGGCAATTATGCGGCGGCGGTAATCGACTTGAATTGGCAGACCGACGATGTAAACATTACTGCATACGCAGGGTACGCATTGGCAATAGGAGCAGGAAACGGAATACAGTTCAACACGGCAGACGACATCGTAATGAACACCAACTATCACGGCATTTATATCGGTGTCAACAGTAGTAATACGGTCAACACCGAGTATGTTGGAATTGACGGAAGAACTTGGGTTCATGTCGGGGCAAACACGCCAAGCGTTACAATAGGCAATAGCGCTAGTTCGTCATCAACGACAATCAAGGGCGATACGCTTACGCTTGACGCTGACACGACTTATATAGGCGCGAATAGCGACATTTCGGCTAACCCTATCTATATAGGACATGGAACTTCGGGCGGTCACACAGGCAGTTACGTTGAGATTAACGGCTATCAGGTCAGACTAAACGGAGCGGTGTATATAAACGGAAGTTCCCCTGCGACAATAGGCGACGTTGATTCGCATTATAGAACAACTTGCTATTATGATAGTCAAAATAAATACTACATCAAGTTTGACCTTGAAGCATTTAACCGCTTACAGTTTTATTCACAGTATTCAGGACAAACCGTAACGCTCAACGACATCATACAGGCTTGCGGATTATGATTTTAAGGGGGTAATAATATGACAGTAACACAGTTTTACGAAGGTCTTGTAAACTATGTAAATGGTTGCAAGGAATTGCCTTTTGACGCAAAGGTAATGGTTATGAGAAGCGTTCATAACGAAATGGAAACGAAGTACGCAGAGAATAAGCCGTTCTTTATGGGCGTAACTTCGGGAGAACAGAGTAGCGATGAACAGAAAGGACAGGAAAAGACATGAGTTATTCCGAAGCCTACACACCTACGAATTGGGTGAACCTGCCTAGTCAGGACACGGCACTCGAAGCAGATAACCTAAACCACATGGAAACGGGCATTAAGACGAATGACGAGCGCATAACGGAGATAGGAAATAACGCTATGTATGCGTCAGACGTTGCAAACTGCTTGTTCGGTCAGCCGACTTATGACGCTGACACGGGTACATTTACGTTCCCGAAAAAAGGCGGTGGTTCGTTCACACTGAATACCGACCTTGAAAAGTTGGCGATCAATTTCGATTTTGACGAGCAGACACAGAAGCTGATTATCTACCTCGAAGATGGAACGACAAAGGAAGTTGATTTGTCGGCTCTGATTCAGGAGAACGATTTTCAGGATTCTGCGACTATCGCATTTACGGTTACGAACCATGTGGTTACGGCAGTTGTCAAGGCTCATTCGATAGGTGAGAACGAGTTGGAAGTCAACTACAAAACCGCCTGTGAGAACGCCAAGACGGACGCGGAAACAGCCGCCACTTCGTCCGAAACAGACGCGTTGAAATCCGAGGGTTTTGCAGTAGGTGAACAGAACGGTGTTCCTGTCACGAGTGGTAGTCCATACTACGAGAACAATGCTGAATACTACGCAGGCGTGGCAGAGGGTGTAGCTTCTACACTCTTAACCAATCTTGGAATCAATGTAGTCGGCACACAACTGATATTTGGCGTAGAGTTTTTGAACAACTACACCATAGCAGTATCAGGCACACAGTTACAATTCGGAACGATATAAGAAAGGAGATAACTCATGGCAGATATAACAGAGATTAAGTTACCTGACGCAACTGTGTTTACGGTCAAAGACCCAAACGCACAACCCAAAACCCTTGCTACCCCCCTAACCATCAACGGCAACACCGAAAGCACGGTAGAGGGCGCGTTAGACGGGCTTAACGATTATTCGGACGCGCTCAAAGACAACCTCGCGGCGAACGAGAACGTTTACGGGGCGAAGAACCTTAATAGTTATCCGTATAAAGATACAACGAAGTCT